>OIAK01000003.1_pt1 | contig 265003 bp, 282 predicted proteins | sample 1580741 | NCBI WGS metagenome assembly OIAK01 (sample SAMEA3882521, study PRJEB24775) | human gut metagenome | biome: human-associated habitat; feature: intestine environment; material: feces | place: Netherlands | collected 2009/2010
CTTATGCCAGCCAGTGGACGGATGACGCTGCCCGGCCGCGCCGCAGCGTGCCGGATGCCCGCCGCCGCCCGCCGCAGGCCGCCCCGGCCGCGGCCGGCAAGCACGGCCGCAAGGCGAAAAAGGCCAAAAAGCCGAAGAAGAAAAAGAGCCTCGGCCGCCGGCTGCTCATTTTGTTCCTCGTGCTGGCCATCCTGGCCGGATTGTATCTGACGGCGGTCTATTCCGACATTCCGTTCATCGCCAAGTGGCGCACGGCCTATATCCAGACGGCCATGAACACGCTCAGCCACCAGTGGCTGGCCACGGCGTTCATCCCACGCAGCGTCATTGACAAGGTTCTCGCCGAAATGGAGGCCGCCAGGGAGGCGCAGATCGGCATCAACAGCGAGTGGGACGAAGGCGAGTCCGAGTCCCGCAACCCGACGCTCACGAACACCGAGGGCATGAGCAAGGAAGAGATCGCGTTTTACAACCTCTTCTGGGAGGTCAATGTGCCGAGCATGCAGGCGTATGTCAAGGAGCATCCCGACGCCCTCGCCGCCGGCTGGAGCCGCATCAACATCGACAAGTCCGCCCTCACGGCTGACGGCACCAGCATCCGCACCATCCAGGGCGAGCAGGTGCTTGCGATCGACGCGCGCAACAAGATCCTCATCGCGCGCGTGAAAGGCAGCACTTACCGCGGCGTGCTCGTTATTATGAAAGACCCGTCGCGCCTGAGTCTGCAGGCCGCGTCCACGCTCGGCAGCGTCGGCCAGGTCTGCGGCAAGATCGCCGAGGCCCACGGCGGCGTCATCGGCATGACCGGCTCGGGCTTCATCGACCCGGGCGGCACCGGCAACGGCGGTACCCTCGCGGGCTACGCCATGTGCAACGGCAAGTCCTACGGCAGCCATATGGGCTATGGCTACAAGCGTCTCGAGCTGCATAAGGACAACCGCATCTACATCCGCGACAGCGATTCCTCGGTCTCGCCCGACACGACGGACGCGGTCGAGTTCTCGCCCGCCATGATCATCGACGGGGAGACGGTCGTCAACGCCCGCAGCGGCTTCTCCGACCTGCAGCCGCGCGCCTGCCTCGGCCAGTCGAAGTACGGCGAGATCATCGCCCTGCTCGTTGAGGGCCGGCTCACGACGTCGGTCGGCATCAGCGTGCCGGACTGCGCGGCCATCATGACCAAGCACGACTGCATGCAGGCCATGAACCTCGACGGCGGCACCAGCGCCATGATCTGGTACAAGGGCAAGTACATCATGCGCAGCTCCAACCCCGCGCTCACCGCCGGGCGCACGCTGCCGAACGCTTTCGTCTACACCGGAAATTAACGCTGCGGCAGCTGACAGCCCCAACAGCCTCGCAGAGTTTGACACACGCAAACGTCCCTGACCGCCGGTCAGGGACGTTTGTGCGCAATGCGCAAAAGATTTCCCGAAAAACGGGTGCAGATTCGTGAAAATGGGGCTTGCAATCCGGCGCGGGAAGTGGTAGAGTAACACCATCGAGAAACCGATGACCGAGAGGAGTACCCATTCACGAAGCTTTCAGAGAGCAGCGGACGGTGGAAGCGCTGCAGCGGACGGGTGGCGAATGGACTCGTGAGGGCAAACCGATTGCAGCAGCATGAGGGGCGACGGTGGCCGCGGCCGTTATCCGGCGGAGCGTATGATCGTACGTGCAAAGTGGGCGCATGAGCGCCAACATGGGTGGCACCGCAGGAGTTACAGTCTTGTCCCATGAAACGGATGGAACCGTTTCGTGGACGAGGCTTTTTTTATTGCTCAAATCACCGCAGGAGGGATGCAGATGACCCGCAAAACCAGACGATGGCGTGGCGGCCGGAGAATTTTTGCCGCGTCAGACCGTATCCGAACAGTTCAAAACCAACCGCTTTCAATATAGAAGGAGAATATACTATGAATCAGACTTTCCAGAAGATCGTCGGCGGCGTGCTCGCCGTCACCGCGCTCATGGGCCTGTCCGCCTGCGGCAGCAAGACCGAGGACACCAAGGCCGATGGCAAGACCTATAAGGTCGGCATCGTCCAGTTTGTGGACGATGCGTCCCTCAACCAGATCGAGGCGGCCATCGAGGCCGAGCTCGACGCGAAGGCCACGGAGCTGGGCGTGAAGTTCGACTACACGCTCTACAACGGCCAGGCCGACGGCACGACGCTCAACCAGATCGGCGCCGAGCTCGTCAGCAAGGGCGTGGACCTCATCGTCCCGATCGCGACCCCGGCTGTGAAGATCATGCAGTCCGCCACCGAGGACACCGAGATCCCCATCGTTTTCTCCGCCGTGTCTGACCCCGTCGGCGCCGGCATTGTTGATTCGCTCGACGCGCCCGGCGGCCGCATCACCGGCACGAGCGACGCGCTCAACACCAAGGGCCTGCTCGACCTGATGCTCGCCCAGAACCCGGACACCAAGACCGTTGGCCTGCTCTACTCCAAGAGCGAGGATTCCTCCAAGCAGCCGATCGAGGACGCGAAGGCCTACCTCGAGGGCAAGGGCATCCGCTGCGTGGAAAAGACCGGCACCACCACCGATGAAGTCACCTCCGCCGTCGACGCGCTCATCGCCGAGAAGGTCGACGCCGTCTTTACCCCGACCGACAACACCATCATGACCGCCGAGCTCGCCATTTACGAGAAGTTCCTCAATGCCAAGATCCCGCAGTACTGCGGCGCGGACTCCTTCGCCCTCAACGGCGCGTTCGTCGGCTACGGTGTGGATTACACCAAGCTCGGCACGATCACGGCCGACATGGTCGTGCAGGTGCTCGTTGACGGCAAAGACCCCGCCACGCTGCCCGTGACCACGTTCGATAACGGCATCGCCATGATCAACACCGAAAGCTGCGCCGCCCTCGGCTACGACCTCGCGGCTGTCAAGCAGGCGTTTGACGGCAAGTGCAGCTCCGTGCTCGAGACGACCACGCAGCAGAATTTTGACTGATATCTGACATCCCGAAGGAGGGAGTTCCATGCTGACCGTTTTGCAGACGGCGCTCGAGGTCGGCCTCATTTACGGCCTCGTCGCGCTGGCACTGTTCATCAGCTTTTCCATCCTGAATATCGCCGACCTGTCCACGGACGGGTGCTTTACGCTCGGCTGCGCCGTGGGCGCCATGCTCACCATCGCCGGCCACCCGATCCTCGCGCTGTTCGCGGCCATGGCGGCGGGCATGCTCTCAGGCTACGTTACGGCCTTTTTGCAGACGCGCCTCGGCGTTGAGAGCATCCTCGCCGGCATCATCTCGAACACCGGCCTCTACACGATCAACCTCGCGGTCATGGGCTTTTCGTCCAACGTGTCCATCACCGGGGTCGACACGGTGTTTTCGCTCTTCAAGGGCCTTGTCGGCGGGCAGTGGAGCCGGCTGATCCTGCTCGCGCTCATCGCGGCCGTGATCGTGCTCGTGCTCATCCGCTTTTTCGGCACGTCCCTCGGCCTGTCCATCCGCGCCACGGGCGACAGTCTGGATATGGTCAGCGCTTCCTCCATCAATCCGAAAGCCACCATCACGATCGGCCTGTGCCTGGCCAACGCCCTCACGGCGCTGTCCGGCTGCCTGATCGGGGAATACAACAAGTTTTGCGACATCAACCTCGGCACCGGCATGGTCACGATCGCGCTGGCGAGCCTCATCATCGGCGAGGTCTTTGCCGGCCGCCGCGGCAGCGTGGGCAAGCGCGTCGTCTGCGTCGTGCTCGGCAGCATCGTCTACCGCTTCATCATCGCGCTGGCGCTGCGGCTGAACATCTCGGCCGAGTATTTCAAGCTCGTGTCCGCCGTCATCGTGGCCGTCGCCATCGCCGCGCCGAACATGAAGGACTACGTCCATCTGGCGAAGATCAAGTCCAACGCCCGCAAGCTGCGCGCCCTGTCCGGAAAGGGGGACGAGACCGATGCTTGAAGTTTCCCATATTTCCAAGACGTTCAACGCCGGCACCGTCAACGAGAAGCGCGCCCTGTCCGACCTCTCGCTCCGGCTGGCCGACGGGGAGTTTGCCACCATCGTCGGCTCGAACGGCGCCGGCAAGAGCACGCTCTTCAATGCCATCGCCGGTGTGTTTTACGTCGACGCCGGCACGATCACGCTCGACGGGCGGGACATCACGTTCCTGCCGTCGCACAAGCGCAGCCGCCGCATCGGCCACCTGTTCCAGGATCCGCTCAAGGGCACCGCGCCGCACATGACCATTGAGGAAAACCTCGCCGTGGCCTATCTCCGCTCGCCGGAAAAGCATAAGTCCTTCCGCCGCGTGACACGCCGCGACCGCGACTTTTTCCGTGACGCGCTCGCCCAGCTCGACATGGGGCTGGAGGACCGCATGAACACGCCCGTCGGCCTGCTCTCCGGCGGCCAGCGCCAGGCGCTGACGCTGCTCATGGCCACCATGGTCACGCCCGAGCTGCTGCTGCTCGACGAGCACACCGCCGCGCTCGACCCCGTCACGGCCGATAAGGTGCTCGCGCTCACGCGCAGCGTCGTGTCGGAGCGCAGCATCTCCTGCCTCATGATCACGCACAATATGCACCAGGCGCTCGAGCTCGGCACGCGCACGCTCATGATGGACGCCGGCCGCATCGTGCTCGATGTCTCCGGCCCGGAGCGCGCGGACATGACCGTGCAGGGCCTGCTCGACGCCTTCGCCGCCAAGGCGGGCGAGGCGTTTGATAACGACCGCGTCCTGCTGTCCACGGCCGAGGACCGCGAGAACTGAATTTCGGAAAAGAAAAATCAGCCGCCCACCGGGCGGCTGATTTTTTTCACTTGTCGAAAACCCCATTCGGGGTTTCCGACAAAAGGTTTACAGTCTGCTGCGCGCATAATTTGCGCGCCGATGGCGCACAAATTCCACACTTGCAGCCTGAAAAGTATTTTTTCCGCCGTACATGCCGCCGGAAAAAATGATTGCATTTTCTTTGCCGCCTGCGGGCGGCAAACGCTGCGAGGCTTCTTCGCGGTTTAATAGAACGTGGCCACCGGTTCCTCCGGCTTTTCGACCTCCTGCACGGACTGCACCGTGAACACGGGGCCCTTGCGGCCATAGGCGCGGTGGAACTTGTAGTCCAGCCGGGCCGTGATGATGGCCCACTCGTCGTTGCGGATCTCGTCGGCGCGGTCCCACACACAGATGATGCCCGCGAACTGAATGTCCTGCACACAGCAGGTCATGATGTGCCGCCCGGCGATGAAGCAGCCCTTCGGCACGTTCTTGCGCACAAGGCAGCGGCACTTGACCTCAATGGTCTTGCCGTCATACTTCTTCGGCTCTTCGGACATGTCGCGGTACCAGATGGCGAAGTCGCGGTCCTCGATCTCGACGACCGGGGCGTCAAGGTCGAACGGCAGCGGATCTTCAATGTCGTCGTACACGACCTTGCCGTCGGTGTATTCATACGCGATGTCGCACCGGCGGGAGATGGCGCGGATGACGCGGTGCATCTCCATGCGGTCCATGCTGTCGTTGTAGCGGTTGAGCACGACGAGCTCGGCGCTCTTGAGCTTGTCCACCGTGAGCTGGCGCATATTCGCGTTGTAGCTCAAAAACGACGTCGCGTCGCAAAACAGGAATTCCTGCGCGACCGCCCAGCCCTCCGGCAGGTTGCCGTAGAGTGAGTCGAGCATCCACATGCCGTTGTACTCCACGAGCACGCGCTCGGGGCGGATCTCGTCCTGCAGCGCCTTCAGGTGCTCGACCGTGAGGTCGGCCTCTTCGTCGATGTTGCGCACAAAGACGTTGCCGGCGCAGAACTTGTCCGGCTCGTAGACTTCCTCGCCCTCTTCACACAGCAGCAGCAGCGTGCGCTCGCCCTTGTGAAAGCGCTCGTCCTCGAGCGTCTCCTGAATGAATTTCGTCTTGCCGGCCTCCAGAAAGCCGGTGAACAGGTATACCGGCAGATCCGGCGCCTGCTGTTTCGTGTCAGCCAATGTGGAACAGCTCCTTCAGTGCATCCTCGGCCAGGTGCGACCCGATCACGCACACGCGGCCGGTGACCTGTGCGCTGCCGCGGCGGACGTCGGATTCGCCGGGCACGTAGTCAAAGTGGATCCAGCCGCCGTCGGTCGCAGGCACGATGCCCTTGGCGCGCAGCACGACGCCGTAGCGGTGCTCGTTGATGAGCTCGTCGAGCGCGGTGCGGATCTCGTCGTCGGTGTATTTGCGCGGCGTCTCGGTGCCCCAGCTCGTGAACACCTCGTCCGCGTGGTGGTGATGGTGGTGATGGCCGCAGCAGTGGTCATGGTCATGCTCGTCATGCTCGTGGTCATGCTCGTCGTGGTCATGATGATGCTCGTGCTCGTGGTCATCGTCATCATCGCCGTCATGGTGATGGTGATGGCCGCAGCAGCATTCATGCTCGTCATCATCGTGATGGTGGTGATGGTGCTCGTGCTCGTCCTCGTCGTCCTCCTCGGCGGCCTCGGCCTTGAGGTGCTCGAGCTCGGCGGACAGCGTGTCGCGCCGCTCCATCGTCTCGAGGATCTGCTTGCCGTCCAGCTCCGTCCACGGCGTGGTCACGATCGTGGCGGTCGGGTTCTTCTCGCGCAGCAGCGCCACGGCGGCGTCGAGCTTCTCGGGACGGATGCCCTCGGTGCGCGAGAGGATGATGGCGCTCGCGTTCTCGACCTGGTTGTTGAAAAACTCGCCGAAGTTCTTCATGTACATCCTGCACTTGTTCGCGTCGACCACGGTCGTGAAGCCGTTGAGCACCAGCTCGTCGGACTGCACGCCCTGCACGGCGCGGATGACGTCGCTCAGCTTGCCGACGCCCGAGGGCTCAATGAGGATGCGGTCGGGGTGAAACTGGGTGAGCACCTTCTGCAGCGCGTCGGCAAAGTCGCCCACGAGGCTGCAGCAGATGCAGCCGGAGTTCATCTCGTTGATCTGCACGCCGGAGTCCTTGAGGAAGCCGCCGTCGATGGCGATCTCGCCGAACTCGTTTTCGATCAGCACGATCTTTTCGCCCGTGTAGGCCTCGGCAATCAGTTTTTTGATGAGCGTGGTCTTGCCGGCGCCGAGAAAACCGGAGAAAATATCAATTTTTGTCATAAAAGAAAGCACTTCCTGTCTGGGAGCACGCGCCCCCGAAATTTTGACCATTATTATAGCACGAAATTGTGAACGAAACAAGTCCGCCGCGTCGATGGGATGTGGTTGCGTTTTCACCGCCGCTGCGGTAAACTGGAGACATGAGATGGAATGCATTTTGGAAAATTTTAAGGCGAAACTGGCGCGCGGCCATTTACCTGTTCGTGCTCGCGGCGCTGGCGGTGCTGCTCGTGGTCGTGTGTGTCCGCCGCGGGCAGACCGCCGCGCAGCCCGAGCCCACGCCCCGCACATCCGCTGCCGTCCAGAAGGATGCAGCGCAGACGCTGCTCGACGGCATGAGCACGCGCGAGAAGATCTGCCAGCTGCTCATCGTGCACCCCGAGACGCTCACGGACGGCGGCGCCGTTACGGCCATGACGGATGACCTCGCCGCCGCGCTGCGCGACTATCCGGTCGGCGGCTTTCTGCTCTCGGCGGGCAACATGACCTCCGGCGAGCAGCTCCGGGCGCTCACGTCCGCGCTCTCATCTGCCTGCGCCGCGGCCCCGCTCGTCACCGTTGACGAGGAGGGCGGCCGCGTCGCGCGCCTGATGAACACCGTCGGCACGACGAAATTAAACAGCATGTACAGCTACCGCAGTCTCGGCACGCAGGGCGCGTATGACAATGCCCAGACCCTCGCGCACGACATCGCGGCCTACGGCTTCAACACCGACTTTGCGCCCGTGGCCGATGTCTGGACGAACAAGCGCAGCAACGCCATCGGCGACCGCGCCTACAGCGATGATTATGACGAGGCGGCCACGCTCGTCTCCGCCGCCGTGCACGGCTTTCGTGACGCCGGGGTCATCTGCTGTCTGAAGCATTTCCCCGGCCATGGCAGTACGGCCACGGACTCGCACAACGGCGCCGCCACGGTCGATAAGACGCTCCCGCAGCTGCGGCAGGAGGACCTCAAGCCCTTCGTTTCCGGCATCGCCGCCGGGGCGGACATGGTCATGGTCGGCCACCTGACCGTGCCGACGATGGATGATGCGCCCGCGTCCCTCTCGCACAAGCTCGTCACGAACCTGCTGCGCTATGACCTCGGTTTCCGCGGCGTCATCGTCACGGACGGGCTGCAGATGCAGGCCCTCGCGCAGTATACCGACGGGGAGAAGGCCGTGCGCGCCCTCGCCGCCGGCAACGACATGCTGCTTGAGATCAGCGACGTGCCCGGTGCGGTCGCGGCCGTGGAGCAGGCGCTCGCAGACGGCACGCTCACGGCCGATGCGCTCGATGCGAGCGTGCTGCGCGTGCTGCAGCTCAAGCTCGCGCACGGCATCGTGCCGCTGCCGGAGACCGGCTGACACTCATGATTTTTTAAGAAAGGTATGGTATCCTCATACTGGGCGCGGCCGGTCGGCCCGCCCCGCATCCTCCCTTTCTTTCTTCCCCCAACAGATCAGCCGCTGTCAAAGGACAGCGGCTGATCTATTATCATTTCCGGTTGTACCCCGGCGCAAAACGTGGTATCCTAAGCTATCATGACCAGAGAGGCGACCCGCATTGCAATTCGTTGACATTGAAAAGAAGGACGGCGGCGCGTTCCTGCACCGCTACGACCTGCACTATATCGACCGCACCGGCTGCCCGCGCACGTATGAGATGGTCAGTCGCGACCGGAATATCGACTCGCTCGAGCACCTGCAGCACCACCGCACGGACGCGGTCGTCATGGTGCTCACGGACGCTACGCGCGAGCACATCGCGCTCATCCACGAGTTTCGCATGGAGCTCGGCCAGCGCATCTACGGCCTGCCCGGCGGCCTCATCGAGCCGGGGGAGACGCCCGAACAGGCGGCCCGCCGCGAGCTGCGCGAGGAGACCGGCCTGCGCCTGATGGCCATCACGCACGTGCTGCCGCCGGCGGCGTGCACGGTCGGCATCGGTGACGAGCGCACGGTCTGCGTTTTCGGCACGGCGGAGGGGACGTTCCGCCCGAGTGCCGACCCCATGGAGGAGATCGAGTCGGCGTGGTATACGCGCGCGCAGGTGCGCGCCCTGCACGAGACGGACCTCTTCGGTTCCTGGGCGCTGGCCTATAGCTGGATGTTCGCAAACGGCTGCCTGCCGGGCGCCTGAAGGCACACAATTTTACGATTACGGAGCGATCATTATGTTTTTTTCGGAGATATATCAGCCGGGCGTCGCCGATTTTGACCCCAGCGGCAAGCTGGGGTATGAAGCGATCCTGCGCATTTTTGAAAACACGGCCAGCCGCCACTCCGACAGCTCGGGCGACGACATCATTGAGGAAAGCCGCAACGGCATCACTTGGGTGCTGACCGACTGGCGCGTCCAGATCGTGCGCCGGCCGGACAGCAAGGCGCCCCTGCGCGTCACGACCTGGGTGCGCGACAGCGTGCCCACCGGGCGCATCTTCCGCGACTATACGCTCGCGGACGAGAGCGGCACGGAGCTCGTGTGCGCCGAGTCGCGGCTCATTTTGTTCGACCTGCGCGCGCAGAAGATCATCCGCATCGACCAGCAGCGCTTCCGGTCCTATCTGCCGGAGACGCGCGGCGTGTTCGCGTCCGCCGCGCCGCGCCTGCGTGCCCCCGCCGCCTTCGATGGGGAGAAAACGCTGCCCCTGCGCCGCAGCGACATTGACTTCAACGGCCATGTACATAACACGAAGTATCTCGACTTTGCGCTCGAGGCCCTGCCGGACACCGTGCCGCGCGATGCGTTCACGGGCTTTCGCATGGTCTACCCGAAGGCGGTCAAGGACGTAGATGCCGTCACGCTCAAATATCGCCTGTCGGACGGAAACCCCTTCGTGTGCGTCTACAGCGGCGACACGCTCTGCACGCTCATCCGCTTCGAGACATGAAGATACCCCCGCTGCAAAAATGCAGCGGGGGTATCTTCAGCTTTCTGCGAACCGGTCGACATACGCGCGCATCTCCTGCCGCGAGTCGATGCCGTGCACGCCCGCGATGAATGCGCGCTTTTCCTCGTCCGTGAGCGCCGAAAACTTTGCCAGCGCTTGCTGGTTGTGCACCAGCGCCATACCCAGCCCGACCGGGATGGCCGGCTGCGTGCCTGCTTTGTGCAAAGGTTTCACCCTCCTCTGTGTCCGGTTTCGGAGCGGGAGCTCCCTAACCATAGTATGGCACAGATGGAAAAATAGAATACATCAGCCCAGATCAAGCACCTGCCGCGCGGCGTAGCCATCGGCGCGCAGCGCGCCGTCGAGCAGCTCGTAGCGCGTGATGTCCAGCCGCACCGCGTGCAGCATCGCGGGCATCTGCTGCAGCTGCTGCAGCTGCACACCGCGTGCCTCGATCACGCTGCGGTATTCGTCGCTCAGCGGGTCGATGTACACGGCCGTGCCCGTCATCTGCAGCCCGGCGAGCGACGCCATGCCCGCGTAGCTGTCAAACACGGCGGCGGAGATCGCTCCGTTCCACCAGATGCCCTTGAACTTCAGTCCGCCCTCGGTGAGGATGTAGAGCCTGCCGTCCACGCGCAGGTATTCCAGCGGTGTGCACCGCACCCATTTTCCGCAGCCGGTCGCCAGCGCGAGCGTGTTGTGCGCCTCCAGAAAGGCGTCGATGCGCGCCTTGAGCGCATCCGTCGGCATCGGGGCCTCCGGCGGGCAGAAGGCCTTGGCGATCAGCTCGGCCGCGGCGACAGTCTCATCCTCGCCCTTCGGACGGAAGGTCACGCGCTTTTGCAGCCCGGCGGTCACGACCGGGCCGTCCTCGCCCGCGGTGACGGTGATGACGTTTGCGTACCCGCTCCAGTCGCGCGGGGCGCGCTCGGCGGGGAAGAGCTTGCAGTTGCCGATGACCGTGCCGAGGATGTAGGCCGTGCGGCGCGCGTCGGCGTCATAGATAATGGCAGTGATGTTCATGGGTTCGTTGCCTCCGGAAAAAATCAGAATAGAAGATAATGTGAGTATAACACGCAAAGAATGGATTGTAAAATCGAAAGCCGGATGTTACAATGAGAAAAAATCCGAAACAGAAACGAGGTCTTGCCATGCTCTGCCCGAAATGCGGCGCGCAGCTGTCTGACAGCGCCGTGATCTGCCGCGCCTGCGGCGCCATGCTGCCCGAGCAGCCCGTCGCCCCGAAAGCGCCGTACCCGCCGGCATCCCAGCCGGCCGAACCCACTGCGTCCGCGCAGCCCGCCGCCCCGCGCACCTGCACGAAATGCGGCGCGCCGCTCGATGACGGCGTGCGTTTTTGCACCAACTGCGGCGCGCCCGCGCCGGAACCGTCTGCTCCGTCCGACACAACGCGATCCGCTTCCGCCGGCCCGGCACAGTCCGCACCGCCGCAGCAGGGCGCGGCAGGCGCGCCCCATACCGGCGCGGCAGCTCCGTTCGGCCCGGGCATTTGCCCGCGCTGCGGCAGCCGGCTCGCGCCCGGCGCGCGTTTTTGCACCGTTTGCGGCATGCCCGCGCCCGAAGCGCCCCAGGGCCAGGGCGACTGGTATGCGCCTGCGCCCGGCGGCACAGTCTCCTCGCCGGAGATCGGCCCGAAGCACAAGCCGAAGAAGCTGCTCATCGGTCTGCTGTGCGGCTTTGCTGCACTGGTCGTGATCGTGGCGGTCTTGGCCGGCATTTTCGCCGCCCGTCAGGCAGGCGAGCCCAGCACGGCCGGCGGCGCGGAGGTGGACCGGCTCCTCGAGCGCTACTTCACGAATTTTGAAAACGACGATGCCGACGCCATGCTCGACCTCTTCCTGCCCGAAGTGATCACGTACATGCAGGACGACGATACCGCCGCCGGCCGCGAGGCCGCCCTCATCCAGCTCGACGACTGGTATTATGACTACGGCAAGGCCATCGATGATTATTACGTCTATGACGACGACAGTCTCGACGCCAGCGACGTGCGCGAGCTCCAGCGCGAGCTCGGTGTGCGCATCGACGACAATGTCATCGTCGCCTGCGACGTGACGTATCAAAACGGGCAGGACAACGACTTTTATTTCGAGTTCGTCCAGGTCGACGGGCAGTGGTATCTGCTGTTCGTCGTGGAGTGATACTGCTTCAGAGAATAGCCCCGGCAGCTTCGGCTGCCGGGGCTTTTTTTGCTTTATGCCTGCACCTGCACGCGGCTGCCGCCGCTGCGGTCTTTCGTCACGATGATCTGCCGGTCGATGCGGTCCTTGAGCTCCGCCACGTGGGAGATGATGCCCACGATGCGGCTGCCGCCCGACACGCCCACGAGCGCGGCGAGCGCCTGCTGCAGCGCCTCGCTGTCGAGCGAGCCGAAGCCCTCGTCGACGAACATGGCCTCGAGCTGCACGCCGCCGGCGGTTGCCTGCACCTCGTCGGACAGGCCGAGCGCCAGCGACAGGGAGGCGGCGAACGTCTCGCCGCCGGAGAGCGTCTTGACGCTGCGCGCCGTGCCGTTGTAGTGGTCGATGACCTCCAGCTCCAGCCCGGTCTGGCTGCGGTTGTCGCCCGCGCGGGCGCAGCGGCGCAGCTCGTACTGCCCGCCGGACATGATGAGCAGGCGCGTGTTCGCGCGGCCAAGGATGCGGTCGAAGTACGCGGTCTGGATGTAGGTCTCGAGCATGATCTTTTCCTTGCCGGGCACGGCGCCGTTGGCCGTCGCGGCCAGCGCGTGCACCCATTGCCAGCGCGCGCGCACGGCGGCGTGCTGCTGCCGCCGCGTGTCGATGGCGGTGCGGGCCGCGCGGTTTTGCTCCAGGCGCGCATCACAGGTGCTGATCTGCCTTTGCAGCTGCTCGGCGCGCACGGTCAGCGCATCCCGCCGCGTGCGCAGGGCGGCGATGTCCGCCGGCGGCGCGGCCTGGATCTGTGCGCGCAGCGCGTCGCGCTTTCCGGTCAGCGCGGCGAGCACGGACTGTGCTGCGCTGCTGCGCTCGCGCGCCGTGTCCAGCGCCTGCTGCAGCGCCTCGCACTGCGTGCGTGTCTCGACGAGCGCGCGCTGCGCGGCCGCGCGGTTTTCGTGCGGCAGCTCCTGTGCGCGGCGTTCGGTCTCCGCGTCCAGCTCCGCGCATCGCGCCGCACGTGCGGACAGCTCCTGCGCGCGTTCCTGTATGTCTGCCTGCTGCCGCCGGAGCGCTTCCTCCTGCGCCGGCAGGCCGGCCTCCAGCGCCTGCAGCGCCGAGAGTGCCTGCTGCTGCGCCGTGTGCTGCGCTGCGAGCGCTTCGGCGTCGCGCGCAGCCGCTGCGCGCAGAGCGGGGAGGGTCTCCGCCAGCGTGTCCGGGTCGAGCGGCGGCGTCAGCGCCCGGCACGATTGCGCGAGCGCGCCGCGCACGGCGTCGAGCTGCCCGCGCAGACCGGCCGCCTGCGCGCTGCGCTCTGCGGCCGTTTTCTGTGCCCGGTTGCTGTCCGAGAGCGCGCGCTTGAGCGCGGCGGCGTCCGGCGCCTGTTCCGGCGCGGCGGCGGGGCAGGGGTGCTCCGTCGCGCCGCAGACCGGGCAGGGCTGCCCGGGCACGAGCGTGCGCGCGAGGATGCCCGCCTGCGCGTCGAGATAGGCGCGGTTTTGCGCGCCGTAGTGCGCCAGCGCCGCCTGCGCGGCCTCGGCCGCTTTTTGATATTCCGCCTGCGCGGCGGTGAGCGCCGTTTCCAGCTCGGCGCACTGCTGCCGCTGCGTCTCCAGCGCCGCCAGCTGTGTACAGCGCTGCGCGGCCGCGTCCTGCGCGTGCCCGGCCTGCGCGGCGGCCACGGCCAGCTTCGGCTGCCCGCTCAGTTTCCCGCGCGCGGTCTCCAGTCCCTTCGCGGCCGCGTCCGTCCGGGCGCGCGCCGCGTCGAGGTCGCTTCGCTTTTGCGCCAGCCGTTTGCGTTCCGCCTCCGCCTGCGCGCGCAGTGTGTCGAGCTGTTCATACCGCCGCAGCGCGTCCTCCAGCCGCGTGATGCCCTGCCGCCGGCTCTGGATCTCCGGCTGCGAGGCCGTAGCCGTGTCCAGCGCCGCCTGTGCCGCCTTCATTTCCGCCTGTGCCTCCGTCCACGCGCTCTCCGCTTCGGCGAGTTTCCCGCGCGCGGCCTCAAGCGCCTCCGCCTTGCCGAGGTCGGAGAGCACCTGCTCGCGCTGTGTCTCCGTCTGCGCGTGCTCCGCCTGCGCCTGCGTCAGCGCGGCTTCGTCGGCGCGCAGCAGCGTGTCCAGCGCCGCGAGCAGCGCGTCGGTGTCCAGCGCGTCCGGCAGTGTCTCCGGCGCGTCGCAGCGGATGCTCCCGGCCGCCTGACGCAGCCCGGCCTCCAGCTCGCCGCACTGCCGGTCGAGCGCGGCGGCCTCCTCCTTGAGCCGGTTTTGCAGCGCCTGATACTGCCCCGTGTGGAAGATCTGGCGGAAGATGGCCTTGCGCTCGTCCGTCTGGGCGAGCAGCAGCTTGCGGAATTCCCCCTGCGCGATCATGGCGATGCGGGCAAACTGCTCCCGGTCGACGCCGACGATGTCCGTCACGGCGGCGGTCACGTCGCGCGCCTTGGTGATGATGCGGCCGTCCGGCATCGTCAGCTCGGCGTCTGCTTTCTGTACGGTCGTGCCCGTGCCGCGCGTTTTCGGGCGCGTGTATTCGGGATTGCGGCGCACGGTGTAGGTCTTGCCGCCGTTTAAGAAGGTGAGCTCCACGAACGTCGGCGTTTCGGGCGCTGCGTATTTGCTGCGCAGCATGGAGCTCTCGCGGCTCTCGCCGCTCGCCTCGCCGTAGAGCGCGTAGGTGATCGCGTCAAAGATCGTCGTCTTGCCGGCGCCCGTGTCGCCGGTGATGAGATAGAGCCCGGACGTGCCGAGCACGGAAAAGTCCACGGTCGTCTGCCCGGCGTAGGGGCCGAAGGCGGACATGGTCAGGTTCAGCGGTCTCATGGCTGCGCCTCCTGAATCTCCTCCATGAGCTGCGCCGCGAACGCGCGCTGCTTGTCGCTCATGGGCTGGTTGTTTTGCTGTAAGTAGAGCGCTTCAAACAGCTCCAGCGGCGTGCGCTGCTCCATGGCTGCCGGCGCTGCCACTGCCCCGGCGGCGCGCGTGCGCGCGTTGTCGTAGTCGAGCGTCATTAGGTACGGATAGATCGCCCGCAGCCGCCCCACGGCGTCGAACACGTCCTGCTCGTCCGTGAGGATCAGGTGCAGGTAGTCGCTGCGGTAGGTCGTGTGCTCGTAAAAGCTCCGTGCGGTCAGCTCGTCGTAGCTGCCGCGGATCTCGCGCAGGTCGCGCAGCGGCGTCAGCGGCACGGTGCGCACGTCGACCGCGCTCTTTTCGCCCAGCGTCACGACGGTGACGGATTTGCGCTGGCTCGCCTCGGAAAACGAGTACTTGAGCGGCGACCCGGCGTAGCGGATCGTCGGGCGGCCGATCTGCTGCGCGCCGTGCAGGTGGCCGAGCGCCACGTAGTCAAACGGCGCGAACACGCTGCTGTCCACGTTGTCCGTCCCGCCGACGGACAGCTCCTCCGAGCCGCTGCGCGCGCCGCCGGTCACGAACTGGTGCGTCACGAGCACGTTGCGCGCGCTGTCGTCGATGTCCATGTGCGCGATGGCGGCGGCCACGGCGTCGGTGTAGCTCTCGATCTGCGCGTCCGGGAACCAGCGGCGCACGTGCGCGGGCTTCAAAAACGGCAGCAGCCATACGGACACGGGGCCAAATTCGTCGCGCAGCACGATCGGTGCGACCGCGCCGCCATAAACCGGCGCGATGTGGATGCCGCAGCCGTCCATGACCCGCCCGCCGAAGGCGAGCCGCTCCGGCGAGTCGTGGTTGCCGCTGATGAGCAAAACGGGCACGCCGCGCGTGCACAGCTCGGTCAAAAATCCGTCGAGCAGCTCGACGGCCTCGGTCGGCGGCACGGGCTTGTCGTACACGTCGCCCGCGATCAGCACGCCGTCCGGCCGCTCGTCGTCCAGGATCGTGAGAATTTGCCGCAGAATATATGCCTGATCCTCCAGCATTGAAAAGCCGTTGACCCGCTTGCCGAGGTGCAGGTCGGCGAGGTGAAGAAATTTCATGTCGGTCCGCTCCTTCCCGCGGCCGGGCCGCGGTGTGGTGCTTCCATTATAATCCGAATCGCGCCCCGGCACAACGGCGATTTTCGCCGCGGCATGACAAAACCGGGAGCATATGAAAGTACCGGCCCCGCACAGAAGAAGCCTCGCAGAGTTTGCCGCCCGCAGGCGGCAAAAAAGTGAAATCATTTTCTCTGGCGACATGTGCGGCAGAGAAAATACCGCTCAGGCTGCAAGTGTGGAATTTGCGTGCCATCGGCGCACAAATTCTGCGCGCAGCAGACTGTAAGCCTTTTGTCGGAAAACCCCATTGGGGTTTTCCGACAGGCAAAAAAACCGGGAGCCGTTACGGCTCCCGGTTTCTGCTCTTGTGCGCGAGATATGCCACCAGCTCCTCCGGCGCGAGCGCGCCGAGGGCTTTCGTGTGCTCCGCCGCCCCGCGCACGGCGGCGTGCACATCGGCAACAGACACACCGTGCGCCCGGGCGACGGACTCGAGTGCGCGGCGTGCCAGCTCCTCCGTGGTCGGTCGGGTCACTTGCTTCTTCCTTTCCTGCGTCTTGCGGCTAGTATGTCCCGGCGGCCGCGGCATAATCCGCTCACCAGCCGAGTGCGCGCGCCAGCGCTGTGAACGCCGTGCACAGCGCCATGCCCATCGCCGTCGGCAGCAGCGCCGCCAGCAGTGTCCATTTTGTGCTGCCGGTCTCGCGCCGGATGGTCCAGAGCGTCGTCGAGCACGGCCAGTGCAGCAGGAAAAACAGCACGGCACTCACGGCGGTCGTCCACGTCCAGCCGTTGGCGGTCAGCAGCGCGTGCATCTGCGCCAGCCCGAGCGAATCGCCCAGACTGCCCTGCGCCAGATACCCCATCACGGCGATCGGCAGCACGATCTCGTTGGCCGGAAATCCGAGCACGAATGCCAGCAGCAGCACGCCGTCCATGCCCATCACCCGCCCGAGCGGGTCGAGCGCACCTGCGCACCAAGCCAGCAGGCTCGCGCCGCCGACATGCACGTTTGCCAGCGTCCAAAGAATCATCCCGGCCGGCGCGGCCACGGCGGCCGCGCGCCCGAGCACGAACAGCGTCCGGTCGAACACGGAGCGCACGATGACCTGCCCGACTTGCGGTGCGCGGTACGGCGGCAGCTCCAGTGCGAAGGCCGACGGTCTGCCGCGCAGCACGGTCATGCTCAGCAGCCACGTCGCGCCGAACGTCAGCCCCACGCTCAGCACGAGCGCCGCCGTGAGCAGCAGCGCACTGACGAGCGAGCTGCCGCCGGCCGCGGCAAAGAACATGGTCATGAGCGCGATGAGCGCCGGAAACCGCCCGTTGCACGGCATGAGGCTGTTGGTCAGCACGGCGAGCAGCCGCTCGCGCTCGGAGTCGATGATCCGGCAGCCGACCACGCCCGCCGCGTTGCAGCCGAGACCCATGCACATCGTCAGCGCCTGCTTGCCGCACGCATGGCAGGCGTGAAACGGCCGGTCGAGGTTATACGCCACGCGCGGCAGATACCCCGCGTCCTCGAGCAGCGTGAACAGCGGAAAAAAGATGGCCATCGGCGGCAGCATCACGGCCACGACCCACGCCAGCGTCCGGAACATGCCGTCCACCAGCAGCCCCTGCAGCCAGAGCGGTGCGTGCAGCGCCGTGAGCAATGCCGAAAACTGCGCCTGCACCCAGCCGAGCGCGCGCGCCAGCCATTCCGACGGGGCGTTCGCGCCCGCGATCGTCAGCCACAGCACGCCCGCCAGCCCCAGCAGCATGACGGGGTAGCCCGTCGCCCGGCTCGTGAGCAGGCGGTCGAGCCGCCGGTCGCGCGCGGCGTATTCGGCCGTGCCGTAAGTCACGCACGCGCGGCAGATGGCCTCTGCCCGGCGCACGTCGTCCGCAGGGTCGGCCGGCGGCGCTGCGTCCGGCTGCGGCTGCGGCGCCGCCGCGACGGTGTCGAGCGCGTCGAGCAGGGCGGTGAGCGTTTTCTTCTTTCGTGCCGTCACGCCCACGACCGGCACGCCGAGCTGCGCCTGCAGCTCCGGCAGGTCGATCGTGATGCGCTTGCGCCGCGCCTCGTCGAGCAGGTTCACGCACACGATCAGGTTCGGCGTCACACTGCGCACCTGCAGCGCGAGCACGAGCGTGCGCTCCAGGCACGTCGCGTCGCACACGACGACCACGGCGTCGGCCTCGCCGCCGCGCACAAAGTCGCACGCGACGGCCTCCTCCGCCGAGTGCGGGCACAGGGAGTATGTGCCCGGAATGTCCACGAAAAAATAGTTCTCCCGCGCCGAGCGGCACCGGCCGCACGTGCAGCCGACGGTCTTGCCCGCCCAGTTGCCGGTGTGCTGGTGCATCCCGGTCAGGGCGTTAAAGACGGTGCTCTTGCCGACGTTCGGGTTGCCTGCCAGCGCCACGACGCGCTCACCCGCCCGGCGTGTGCCGCCGAACGCGGCCGCGTGCGCGCCGACAGAGCGGTGCGTCAGTCCCATGCGCGCACCCCCTTTACGGCACGGCCACGCGGATGCCGCAGCAGTCGCACCGCCGCAGCGCGATCACTGTGCCGCGGATGAGATAGGCGCTCGGGTCGCCCATGGGGCTGCGGCCGAGGCAGACGACGCGCGTGTTTTCGATCAGGCCGAGGTCGCGCAGCCGCCGCTGCATCCCATCGGGCGCGCACGCGCTGCGCACGGTCGCGCTCTGGCCGGGCTGCAGCTCGCTGAGCGTTTGGATCTGTGTCATGGTTGCTTCCCCTTCCTCCGGAGGCGATTGCCTCCCGTACCCATGGTATTCGGCAGGGTGCGCGCGGGTGCGGGCGGTCAGTCTGCGCCCGTGAGGATGATCTCTTCAGCCAGCTGCTGCGCGTTTTTGAGGATGTGTTCGGCCATTTCGGGCGCGGCTAGTGCATCTGTGATCGAGTTGAACAAAACAATATATGCCTTTTTATATAGTTTGTTCATATCCATAATGTTCCGCTCCTTCCGTTTTTTCTTGATTATAACGCAAAACGCAATGCGAATGCAATGCATAAAACGGGTGCAAAACGCCGTACAATCATGAAAAAACGAAGAAAGGAGCGGCATCATGGCAGCATTTCAGATACCGCGCACACCGCACACGACGAACAAGACCATCCGCTTTCCGGACGATGTCATCGCAGACGTGGAGGCGGCCATTGCGGGCAAGGACTGCACGTTTTCCGCGTTTGTGATCGCGGCGGTGCGCAGTGCGCTCGCGCAGCTGGCCGAATCGCCGGAGGCGTGAACGCGCCTTGCGCGCGGGCGCCTGGTGTAGTATAATGCAGGAAAATACCTGTATCAGGAGTGACCGATATGGCAGACAAACCGAAAACGAATGTGGATAAGTTCTTTGAGATTTATGATGCCGACCCTGCCCTGCAGGCGCGCGTGCAGCAGGCGATGGACAGCTATCCCGGCAGTCTCGAGATCCGGGACGTGATGACCGAGCACGTGCTCCTGCCGGTGGCGGAGGAGCTGGGCCTGCCGTTCACGCTCAAGGAGCTGCGCAATTATGAGCTGCTCAAGTGGGGCCGCCAGCACCAGGACCGCGAGCTGACGGACGACGAGATGGCGGCCGACGACGAGACGACCTACTGGCTGCTCGACCGCGGCTGGTCGAACGACGAGGCTGCCTTCTGCGGCGGCGAGCATTGAGGTATGCAAAAAAGGCGCGCACCGGTCGGTGCGTGCCTTTGCTATATCCATATCTTCTTTACAGTCGGCTGCGGATGTCCTCCACATCGCGCTTCACGCCCTGAATGAACAGCGCGGCGTCGAGGCTGTAGGCCATGGCGTCGAAGCCCCTGCGGAAGCCGTCGACCACGCCGTCGGCCGTGCCGGTGAAGAACATGCAGTACTTTACGGCCGCGCGGCAGGCGGCGACGATGCGCGTGATGGCCGCCTGAAATTCCGGCGCGTCGAACTGCCCCGGCATGCCCATCGAGATCGACAGGTCAAACGGCCCGACGAAGATGCCGTCCACGCCGTCCACGGCGCAGATGTCCTCGATGATATCGAGTGCCTCGGCGGTCTCGCACTGCGGGAAGAGCAGGGTCTCGCCGTTGAAGTGGCGCATGGTCTCCGGCACGGAGCCGAGTCCGTCAAAGCCCCAGCCGTCCTTGCGCGACGGGCAGAAGCCCCGCTGGCCGATGGGGTAATATTTCGCGTAGTTCACGAGCTCCTGCACCTGCTCGAGCGTCTTGACGTTCGGCACGATCAGGCCCTGTACGCCGACGTCGAGCAGCTTGAGCACGGCGGGGCGGCTGATCTCGCGCACGCGCGCGAGCGGGCAGATGCCGCTCAGCTCGGCGGCGCGCACGAGCGCGGCGGTGGTCTCAGCCTCGATGGGGGAGTGCTCGTTGTCGATGATGGCAAAGTCGAGCCCCGTGCGGCCGAGGCACTCCATGAGGCTCACGCTGGCGGTGTCAAAAAAGGTGCCGATCGGCTGCGCGCCGGCGGCAAGTTTCTGTTTGAGTGTGTTTTCCATGCGGATTCCTCCTTATCTTGTCTCGATGCCCCGATTATACTTGCATTTTGGCGGGATGGCAAGCACCGCTGAAAAGAGGGATGCAACTTTGCATCCCTCTTTTTCATGCTGGAATCACATATAACGAGCCAATGTTTTGTGCAGCAGATCGTTGTATTGTTCCAGATCGTATACACTCGTCAGGTTGAATTTTTGGCCCTTTTTCTCCTCGTCCGGCACAATCAGTGTTTTCACTGTGTCGGTGAGTTTTAAGCGGCAAATCCATTTGCGGGTATTTTTCTTGTAGAGAATATTGATATAGGATTCGGTGTCCTTATATGTAATGTCTTGCAGGTCAACGACGTCTTTCAGCAGGTTTTTGATGATGAAGTAGGCTTCCAGTTCCTCTTCCGTTGTCACGATTTTCGATTCGTTGCTGTCAGAAACATCCGCATCTTTTTCTGTACTTACTGGTTCCGCCGTTGGCTTTTCAGAGACGGAAACGCTGCCGCCAGAGCCGCCGAGCGCGTTTTTAATTTTATCGTTCATCGTCTCGCTGATATAATCATTGAGCGCTTTTTTCAGGAGGGGTCGGAACTTTTCAATGACAGCCTGCGTTTTTTGGCCGGTGTAGCACCCTTGCAGGAAAAGCCGCGTCAGTTCATCGGACGGATTTTCTACCTGCTCCGCAAATTGGTTTTTAAACTCGTGTACATACTTCAGTTCCGATGCAGTGCTGAAAATGGAATCAATATCGAATTCTGATTTGCAGAATTTTTTGAGTTCACGCACCTGGTTTTCACGGATATCAAGAATATTGATGCTCAAAAACGGGTCGCTATCCATTTTGTTGGGATTATCCAGATCGGTAAAGAAGCGATAGATGAGACCGTTTGTTAAAATTGCAAATTTTGCATCCGTTGTGCCGAAATAGCGGAAAAGCTGGGAGTCATGGCGCTCCAGATTTTCAGATATGGATTTGCATTCAATTAGGATAACAGGTGTGTCGTCTTTCATGATGGCGTAATCGACTTTTTCACCCTTTTTAATGCCTACATCCGCAGTGTACTCTGGAACGAATTCTTGCGGATTAAAAACATCGTAGCCAAGCATAGAGAAAAACGGCATAATAATTGCGGTTTTTGTGGCTTCCTCTGTCTGGATAGAATCTTTCAGAGTGTCCACACGCTTAGAAAATTGTTTGAGCTGGTCAATGAAATCCATAATGCACACTCGCTTTCATATACTTGATTTTTTCGACTGTTTATCCAATTCTATCACGACCTGGATGGAAAGTCCATCCTTTTCGGAGATTCGTTATGCACGTTTGCGCCCGCCGCCGCATAGGGAATAGCGGGACAAGAGGTGAGGGCATGGAACTCGGCATTGCATCCGTGGCGGCGATCACGGCTGTCACGTACCTGATCGGGATGGCGGTCGGCATCGCGTCCGGCTGGGCCGCGACGGGCGTGCACCAAAGCGTGAAGCAGATGACAAAACAGAAGTAGCTGCGCCAACACGCCGGGGGGTGCGCGCGTCGGCGTGTTGCTGCATGTGCGGATGTGTGTTATGATAGGGCCATCGAATGGATTTGGTGAGGTGACAAATGCGCGTGGAAGGATACGATCTCTGCTTTTCGCCGCCGCTGCCGCCTACGGTCTGGGGCGAGCTCAGCCTCTGCTTTGATGTGGATTTCCCAATCGACACGGTTTCTTCCATCCTTGGTGTGCAGCCGACAGAGGCCAAACGGCAGCGGGCGTGCCGGTGGAATGCATATGCGGGCACGCAGAACCCGGGATACTGGACGATCACGTTTGACAAGACCGATACTTTTGATGGTGACGTCGTCCAGCGGGCGATGCATACTTTTATCGCAGAACATGAGCGGGCACTGCGTCAGGTCCTGGAGCGGTTTCAGCCGTGTACGGCGCTCTTGACGATTTATGCTGTGGTGCATCAGGACGGAGAATATCCGTCCATTCGGCTAAACCCGTATTTTCTGCAGGATGCCTGCCGGCTCAGCGCGAGCGTGGATATCATTGTAGATAATGATTATGTGCGCGCAGAGCCGGACAATGGCGATAGCGCAGTATAGCAGCCAGAAAAAATCTCCCCGCCAAAAGGCGAGGAGATTTTTTGGCGCTCCAGCGGGGATTTCCCCTGCCGGGGATAAACTTCGACTCCCCGGGAGCAGCCGGAAAAAAATTCCCCCGCCAAAAGGCGAGGGAATATTTTTTGGTGCTCCAGCGGGGATTTCCCCTATCGGGGATGAACTTCGACTCTCCGGGAGCAGCCGGAAAAAAATTCTCCCGCCGAAAGGCGAGAGAATTTTTTTGGTGCTCCAGCGGGGATTCGAACCCCGGACACCCTGCTTAAAAGGCAGGTGCTCTGCCTACTGAGCTACTGGGGCATATCGGTGTGAAAAGTTATCTGCTATCCAAAATATCAGACGCGAATCCAGCGCAGCGATTCGCGGCTGAGGAAGGAAGATGTTTTCAGAGGCGAAGGCTTTCCGCCTGCGGGAAGCCGAAACCGGCAGAAAACATCTGACGTGGCTGGGATGGCGGGATTCGAACCCACGATATCAGAGTCAAAGTCTGGTGTGTTACCATTACACTACATCCCAATATCGGGGCAAAAACAACGGGGATCGGGATCACTCCCAATCCCCGATTTCGTGGGGTGGGTAAAGGGGTTCGAACCCTCGACACCCGGAACCACAATCCGGTGCTCTCCCGACTGAGCTATACCCACCATAGATCTGAAATGGTACGCCAAGAGGGATTCGAACCCCCGGCCTACTGCTTAGAAGGCAGTTGCTCTATCCAACTGAGCTATTGGCGCGCATACAATATTTTGCTGCCCGCCCAGAAGGTATGGAGCGGGTGATGGGAATCGAACCCACGTATCCAGCTTGGAAGGCTGGTGTTCTACCATTGAACTACACCCGCAGAGGTCGCCCCACATTCAGCTTTACGAATATACCATCCCTGCGCGGTGTTTGTCAAGCAAAACCTGTTCAAAATGCGAAAAAATCGCAAACCGGGGGACGGCGCAGGCCGTCCCCGCGGATATTTCAGCGGTGAAAGAGCTTCTTGGTCTGGAAGCGCGGCTCGAACGTGATGTTCACCTCGAGCTTTTTGAACACGTTTTCGTCCACGTGCGAGAGGATGACGGACGAGTGCGCCTCGCAGTGCGCGAGCTTTTCGAGCTGCTGCATGGCGATCTCGGCGGTCGGGTCGCTCACGGCGCAGATGCTCAGCGCCACGAGCACCTCGTCGGTGTGCAGGCGCGGGTTGTGGTTGCCCAGATGCTCGACTTTCAGGTGCTGGATCGGCTCGATGATCTCGGGCGAGATGAGCGTGACGTCCTTCGGGATGCCGCCGAGGTATTTGAGCGCGTTGAGCAGGCAGGCCGAGCTCGCGCCGAGCAGGGAAGAGGTCTTGCCGGTGATGATCGTGCCGTCGGGCATCTCGATGGCGACGGCGGGGGCGCCGGTCTCCTCGGCGCGCCGGAGCGCCGCGCCCACGACCGGGCGGTCGGCCGCCGTCAGGCCGAGCTGGTTGAGCAGCAGCTCCTGCCGCTGCGTCTCGACCGGGGCGCACAGGCCGCGCAGCTGCGCGCAGGCGGTGGCGTAGTAGCGGCGGAGGATCTCCTGCCTGGCGGCGGCGCAGCACACGGCGTCGTCGCTGATGCAGTAGCCCGCCATGTTCACACCCATATCCGTGGGGCTCTTGTACGGCGAGCTGCCGTAGATGCGCTGGAACATGGCGTTGAGCACGGGGAAGATCTCCACGTCGCGGTTGTAGTTGACGGTCGTCACGCCGTAGGCCTCGAGGTGGAAGGGGTCGATCATGTTCACGTCGTCGAGGTCGACGGTCGCGGCCTCGTAGGCGAGGTTCACGGGGTGGCGCAGCGGCAGATTCCAGATCGGGAACGTCTCAAACTTGGCGTAGCCCGCGCACACGCCGCGCTTGTGCTCGTGATAGAGCTGGCTCAGGCACGTGGCCATCTTGCCGCTGCCGGGGCCGGGCGCGGTCACAACGATGAGGCTGCGCGTCGTCTCGATGTAGTCGTTGCGGCCGAAGCCGTCGTCGCTGACGATGCGCGCGACGTCGGACGGGTAGTCCGGGATGATGTAGTGCCGGTACACGCGGATGCCGAGCGTCTCGAGCCGGCGCTGGAACTTTTCCGCCGCGGGCTGGCCGCGGTGGTGCGTGATGACGACGCTGCCGACGTACAGCCCGCAGCCCTGGAATGCGTCGATCAGGCGCAGGGTGTCGTCGTCGTAGGTGATGCCGAGGTCGCCGCGGCGCTTGTTGCGCTCGATATCATCCGCCGAGATGGCGATGATGATCTCCGCCTCGTCGCGCATCTCCATGAGCATGCGCACCTTGCTGTCGGGGGCGAAGCCCGGCAGCACGCGCGATGCGTGGTAGTCGTCAAAGAGTTTGCCGCCGAACTCCAGATACAGCTTGCCGCCGAACTGGCCGATGCGTTCGCGGATCTTTTCCGACTGCATCCGGAGGTATTTGTCATTGTCAAAGCCGATCGCCTGCATAGATGCTTCTCTCCTCTGTTTCAAGCTATCAAACAAACATATATTCTACAGCATTCGACGCATTCCGGCAATGGGAAAATGCACGATCCGGTAAAAATTTATCGCAGGGCCGATTCACTCTTTTTTTATTCATAAATGTATGGTATAATCCTAAATTACACTGGACAAGGAGTGTAAACAAATGGGTTTTCTCAAAAAAATATTTGGTACTCACAGCGACCATGAGCTCAAGCGGCTCTACCCGATCGCTGATAAAATCGAAGCCATGTCGGACGAGTACGCCGCGCTCACGGACGAGCAGCTGCGCGCCAAGACCGGCGAGTTCAAGCAGCGCTATGCCGACGGCGAGTCGCTCGACGACCTGCTGCCGGAGGCGTTTGCCACGGCGCGCGAGGCCGCGTGGCGCGTGCTGGGCATGAAGCCGTTCCGCGTGCAGCTCATCGGCGGCATCGTGCTGCATCAGGGCCGCATCGCCGAGATGAAGACCGGCGAGGGCAAGACCCTCGTCGCCGTCCTGCCGGCGTATCTCAACGCGCTCACCGGCGAGGGCGTGCACATCGTCACCGTCAATGATTACCTCGCCCGCCGTGACAGCGAGTGGATGGGCAAGGTCTACCGCTTCCTTGGCCTGAGCGTCGGCCTGATTGTGCACGACATGTCGAGCGCCGAGCGCCAGCAGGCCTATGCGGCCGACGTCACCTACGGCACGAACAACGAGATGGGCTTTGACTACCTGCGTGACAACATGGCCATCTACAAATCCCAGATGGTGCAGCGCGGCCACGCCTTCGCCATCGTCGACGAGGTGGACTCCATCCTCATTGATGAGGCGCGCACCCCGCTCATCATCTCCGGTCAGGGCGACGAGAGCACCGACCTCTACCGCCAGGCGGAGGACTTTGCCGCCCGCCTGACGTGCAAGTCCTACGCCTCCATCGACGACAAGGAAGAGGAGGACGAGGACCTCGACGCCGACTACGTCGTCGACGAAAAGGCCCGCACCGCGACGCTCACCGCCCGCGGCATCGCCAAGGCCGAGACGGCCTTCGGCCTGGAAAATCTCGCGGACATCGAAAACGCCACGCTCGTGCACCACATCGACCAGGCCATCCGCGCCCACGGCATCATGAAGCGCGACATTGACTACGTCGTCAAAGACGGCGAGGTCATCATCGTCGATGAGTTCACCGGCCGCCTCATGCTCGGCCGCCGCTACAGCGACGGCCTGCACCAGGCCATCGAGGCCAAGGAGCACGTGCGCGTACAGAGCGAGAACAAGACGCTGGCGACCATCACGTTCCAGAACTACTTCCGTCTCTACGGCAAGCTCTCCGGCATGACCGGCACGGCCATGACCGAGGAAGAGGAGTTCGCGGCCATCTATAACCTCGACATCATCGAGATCCCGACGAACAAGCCCGTCATCCGCATCGACAACCCCGACGTTGTGTATAAAAACGAGGCCGGCAAGCTGCGCGCCATCATCGAGCAGATCCGTGTCTGCCATGAAAAGGGCCAGCCGGTGCTGGTCGGCACGGTGTCGATCGAAAAGAGCGAGCACCTGTCCAAGCTCCTGCGCAAGGCGGGCGTCCCGCACAACGTCCTCAACGCCAAGCACCACGAGAAAGAGGCTGAGATCGTCGCGCAGGCCGGTAAGTTCGGCGCTGTCACGATCGCAACGAACATGGCCGGCCGCGGCACGGACATCATGCTCGGCGGCAACGCGGAGTATCTGGCCAAGGCCGACCTGCGCAAGGCCGGCTTCTCGGAGGAGGTCATCGCCGAGGCCACCGGCTATGCCGAGACCGAGGATGAAGAGATCCTCAAGGCCCGCGCCCTGTTTGCCGAGCGCATGGCCGAGCACAAAAAGAGCATCGACGCCGAAGCGGACCGCGTGCGCGCGGCCGGCGGCCTGTATATCATCGGCACCGAGCGGCACGAGTCCCGCCGCATCGACAACCAGCTGCGCGGCCGCTCCGGCCGTCAGGGCGACCCCGGCGAGAGCCGCTTTTACATCGCGCTCACGGACGACGTCATGCGTCTGTTCGGCTCCGAGCGTATGCAGAGCATGATGGAGACGCTGCGCGTCGACGAGGACACGCCGCTCGACCACAAGATGCTCTCCAACGCCATCGAGCAGGCCCAGCGCACGGTCGAGAGCCGCAACTTCCAGGCCCGTAAGAACGTGCTCGAATACGACGATGTCATGAACGTGCAGCGCAACGTTATCTATGAAGAGCGCCGCAAGGTGCTCGACGGCGAGGATCTGCAGGAGCACGTCCAGCACATGATCCGCACCGTCATCACCGGCGACATTGCCGCCGGCATGGCCGAGCACCACCCCGAAAACGACAAGGATCTGCACGAGATCCTCGCCCCGCTCGAAAAGCTCTTCCCGTGCGACCTGAGCTATACGGCCGAGGAACTGCACAAGCTCACGCCCGACACGCTCTCCGACGCGGTGTATGACTGCGCCATGAAGGCCTATGCCGCGCGCGAGGAAGCCTTCGGCCTGCAGCCGGACGGCACGCCGCTCATGCGCGAGCTCGAGCGCGTGGTCATGCTGCGCGTGGTCGACGAATACTGGATGGATCACCTCGAGGCCATGGATGACCTGCGTCAGGGCATCGGCCTGCGCGCCTACGGCAACGTCAAGCCCGTCGATGAATACAAGCGCGCCGGCTTTGACATGTTCGACGAAATGGTCAACGGCATCCAGAGCGAGACGGTGCGCCGCCTGTTCACGGTGCGCGTGCGCCGCGAGCAGAAGCTCGAGCGCAAGACCGTCGCCCGCAGTGCCGCGACGAATGCCGGCGGGGACGACAGCGAGAAGAAGCGCCCCGTCCGCCGCGTCAAGAAGCCCGGCCGCAACGACCCGTGCCCGTGCGGCAAGCTGCGCCCGAACGGCCTGCCCATGAAGTATAAGGACTGCTGCGGCAAGAATGCATAACGAAGTCGCTTTCCCGCTGCACGCTGAGCGCGGCGCAGCGTACCTGACCGCGCCGAACATCGCGGCGCGCCACGCCTTTTCCACCCGCCTCGGCGGCGTGAGCACCGGCGTGCTCGAGAGCCTGAACCTCAGTGTCCGCCGCGGCGACACGCCCGAAAACGTGCGCGAAAACTGGCGGCGGCTCGGCGCGGCCGCCGGGCTGGATCTGACACGCGCGGTGTATGCGCAGCAGGTCCACAGCGCGGAGGTGCGCATCGCGCACGCGGCCGACGCGCAGCCGCCGGAGCTGGAACCCCGCTTTGCCTGCGACGGCTTTGTCACGAACGAACCGGGCGTCCCGCTCGCGGTCTTTATGGCCGACTGCCTGCCTGTGCTGCTGCACGACCCCGCTGCCGGGGTCATCGGCGCGGTGCACTGCGGCTGGCGCGGCTCGGTGGCCGATATTCTCGGCGCCGCCGTCGCGCAGATGTGCGCCCTCGGTGCGCACCCGGCGGACATCCGCGCCGCCATCGGCCCCGGCATCGGCGCGTGCTGCTTCGAGGTCGGGCCCGAGGTCGTGGCCGCGGCCGAGGCGCTGCTGCACGAGCCGCTCGGCGCGCTCGCGCGCCCGCGCGCGGACGGCAAGGCCCTGCTCGATCTCAAGGGCGTCAACGCCCGGAGACTTGTGCAGCTCGGCGTCCCGGCGGGGCAGATCACCGTGTCGGACGCCTGCACCATGTGCCGGCCGGACGTGTTCTGGTCGCACCGCGCGACGGACGGCCGCCGCGGCGTGCAGGCCGCCGTCATCACCCTGTGACCCAAGGGGGAACACCATGAAACATTTGCACCTGACCCGCGTGCTCGCGTTCGCGCTCGCACTTGTGCTGCTGCTCGGCTGCACGGCCTGCGGCAAGAAGACCACGGACGACACCGGCGACACCGTCGGCCAGAAGGACACGCAGACCACCGTCGAGCTCGACGGCAAGTTCACGCTCAACTACAGCGCGTCCGCCGGCATGAACCCCTACAAGACGCAAAATTCCGATAACCTCGCCGTCTGCGGCCTCGTGTACGAGACGCTCACGGAGCTCACCGATGCCTTCGAGGCCGAGCCCGGCCTGTTCACCGAGTGGAGCAGCGACGACGGGGAGACCTGGACCTTCACCGTCGCGGCCGGCCGCACCTTCCACGACGGCCACGCGCTCACGGCGCAGGACGCGGCCTATTCCATTCAGACCGCCATGGCGTCGGATCTGTATTCCGGCCGCCTGAACGCCGTCAAGGACGTCAAGGACAGCGACGACGGCACCGTCACGGTCACGCTCGCGCGCGCGAACACGCAGTTTCCCGCGCTGCTGAACATCCCGGTCATCGAAAACAACGCGGCCGACAGCACCTACCCCAGCGGCACGGGGCTGTATCAGTTTGCGTCCGATCACCAGAGCCTCACGGTCTATTCCGGCCACCCGGACGCGGACAAAGCGCCCGTCGACACGGTCTATCTCATGGAGTGCAAGTCGGTCGAGGAGATCGTCTCCGCGTTTGACAACGGCCAGCTCGATCTCGCGCTCAGTGACCCCAGCTCCGGCACGGACCTGAGCTTTTCGAGCCTGAACGACCAGCGCCAGTACGCCACGACGAACCTGCAGTATGTCGGCTTCAACACCAACAGCAGCTTTTTCATGACGGCGCGCTACCGCCAGCCGTTCAATTATGTCATCGACCGCGCGTTCGCCGTCGCGCTGCTGCGCGACTGCGCCGTCGCCACCGCGCTGCCCGTCCATCCGGCGAGCACGCTCTATGACAATGCCCTCAACGAGTCGCTGTCCTATGACCTGGATAAGGCAAAGAAGCTGTTCGACGAGCTGAAGATCGTCGACTACGACGGCGACGGCGAGCGCGAGTACATGCCCGACGGGCAGTCCCCGCTCGACATCAGTCTCTCGCTGATCGTCTATGCCGACAGCACGGCCAAGGTCAGCATGGCCAACAAGATCGCGGCCGACCTCACGAGCATCGGCATCCCCGTGAAGGTGCGCGAGCTCAGCTGGGACAATTATCAGGATGCGCTCAAGGGCGGCAAGTTTGATATGTACTACGGCGAGGTCGCCCTCCCGGCGGACTTCGATCTCTCGGCGCTGCTCAAGGCCGGCGGCTCGCTCAATTACGGCGGCATCACGACCGGCACGTATGCCGATGTCATCAACGCCTACCTCGCCGCCGCAGATTCCGACCGCGCAGCGGTCTGCGGCACCATGCTCCAGACCATCTCGGACACCGCGCCCATCGTGCCCGTCTGCTTTGAAAAGCACTGCCTGTACGTGCACCGCGGCGCCGTCGGCGGCTTTTCTCCCACGAAGTACAACATTTTCCACAGCATCACGGATTGGAAGATCAATAACGCATGAAACAAGAGTGGATTGCGCGCGCCAAGCGCTTTGCCACCTATGCGCTCGTCGGCTGCTTTGACACGGGCATGGACTGGGTGGCGTTCACAACTGCACATGAGCTGTTGCACTTCACGCCCGTGATCTGCCAGGCCATCGGCTACTTTGTCGGCACGGTCTGCAGCTATTTTCTCAACGGCCGCATCACCTTCCGCGACGGGCACATCGCCCGCTGGCGGCAGTGCCTGCGCTTTGTGATGTGGAACGTGGTGTCCCTCGGCGTGAGCGAGGTGATGATCGGCCTGCTGACGCACTTCGGCCTCAACCCGTACATCGCCAAGGTCGGCGTCACGCTCGAGGTCGCACTGTTCAACTACTTCGGCTATAAATATATTGTGTTCGCAGTCCCCAAACAAACGGAAGGAGAGCAGGATCATGACAGATCGTCAACTGATTAATCTGGCCGAGCAGGCCTCCCGCAATGCCTATGTGCCGTATTCCCATTTCGCCGTCGGCGCGGCGCTCGAGTGCCGCGACGGCACGGTCTTTACCGGCTGCAACATTGAAAACGCCGCCCTCGGCAGCACCATCTGCGCCGAGCGCACCGCCGCCTGCAAGGCCGTCAGCGAGGGCCGCCGCGACTTTGTGCGCATCGCCGTCTACGGCGACGGCGAGCACTATTGCTACCCCTGCGGCGCGTGCCGGCAGTTTCTGGCCGAGTTCGCGCCCGATATGGAGGTGCTGTCCGCCATGGGCGGCGGCCGCTATGTCAGCAACCGCCTGAGCGAGCTCATGCCCTATACCTTTAATTATTAAGGGATCCGCCATGGAACTGGAACAGCTGCGCATTTTCTGCACCGTTGCCGCCTGCCGCAGTTTTACCCGCGCGGCCGGTCAGCTCTTCGTCAGCCACTCGACGACCAGCCGCGCCGTGTCCGCCCTCGAGCGGGAGCTCGGCGTGCCGCTGCTCGTGCGCGACCGGCACACCGTCGCGCTCACGCCCGCCGGGCAGACGCTCCTGACCGGGGCGGAGGACCTGCTCCGGCAGGCCGATGCGCTCGCGGCCGCCGTGCACACCGCGGCGGAGGCGGCCCCGGAGCTGCCCGAACCGCCGGAGGCGTAATTTTGGCGGACTGCACAAACTTTTTTGCAAAATTTCTACGTTTGAGCGAAAAACCCTCTTGACATTCGGGAGGGTTTTTGCTATTCTTATGAAGCGCCTGTGCGGAAACAGGTGCATTCTGCGATGAAGCGGGAGATTGCGGAGCCCGTCTCCGGTAACTTCCGTGGAGTATGTCCGCTGCCGCGCCCTTGCACGGCAGATGATCGGGCGGTTGAGTCAGCCAGCACTTGCGTATATCACCTGCGCGGCTGCATACCGGCGAGAGCCGGTTTGTTTTTCGGGCAGGGTTTGATACGCACGGAACGGTGTATGGCGATCTCATCCGTGCGAACCAGGCGGAGCCAATGCCGCCAAAAAAATTCGTAACGGAGGAAACAACATGGCAACCACGAGCAACAAGAAAATGATCCGTATCCGCCTCAAGGCCTACGATCACCAGCTGATCGACAAGGCGGCGGAGAAGATCGTCGAAACCGCAAAGCGTACCGACGCGAAGGTCTCCGGCCCCATTCCGCTGCCGACGAAGACCGAGATCGTCACCATCCTGCGCGCTGTTCATAAGTATAAGGACAGCCGCGAGCAGTTTGAGCGCCGCACCCACAAGCGCCTGATCGACATCATGAACCCGACCCAGAAGACGGTCGAGGCTCTGATGAATCTGGAGCTGCCGGCCGGTGTCGAGATCGACATCAAGCTGTAAGCACACCCCGTTAACCCTGCGCGCGAGCGCATATTTACAAACCCGCAGTCCGCAGCTTGCGTGTGCGGACGGGTCAAGTCAGCAGCCTCTGGCCATGAGCTAAGCGAGCTGACCAATAACCTGAAGGAGGAACATGTATGAAAACAGCCATCATCGGTAAAAAGGTCGGCATGACGCAGATCTTCGATGAAGCAGGCAAGGTCGTCCCCGTCACCGTGATCGAGGCAGGCCCCTGCACGGTCACCGGCAAGATGACCAAGGAAAAGGAAGGCTATGAAGCCGTCCAGCTCGGCTACGAGGACGTCGCCGAGAAGAAGCTGACCAAGCCCGAGAAGGGCCACCTGGACAAGGCGGGCGTCGGCTACAAGAAGCATCTCAAAGAGTTCCGTCTCGAGGACTGCGCCTCTGTCAATGTGGGCGATGTCGTCAAGGCCGACACCTTCAAGGAAGGCGACAAGGTCGACATCACCGGCATCAGCAAGGGCCACGGCTACGCCGGCGTCATCAAGCGCTTCGGCCAGGGCCGTACCCCGACCTCCCACGGCGGCGGCCCTGTGCACCGTCACGCCGGCTCCATGGGCTCGAGCACCGATCCTTCCCGTATCTTCCCGGGTAAGAAGCAGGCCGGCCACATGGGCGTGGATCAGGTCACCGTCCAGAACCTCGACGTGGTCAAGGTCGATCCCGAGCTCAACATGATCGTTGTGCGCGGCGCGATCCCCGGCCCGAAGGGCGGCATTGTCTATATCAAGAGCACCGTCAAGAAGACCGTCGTCAAGAAGGGCGACGCCGGCATCAGCACCAACCCGCAGAAGGCCTCCGGTCGTAACCCGCAGAAGGCTTCTGCAAGAAAGTAAGGAAAGGAGAGAGCGAATATGCCTACTGCTAAGTTGTTTAATATGGCCGGCGATCAGGTCGGCGAAGTGGCGCTCTCCGAAGCCGTTTTCGGTGTTGAGCCCAACGAGTCCGTCCTGCACGACTCCGTGAAGAACCACCTGGCCAACTGCCGTCAGGGCACGCAGAGCGCGCTGACCAAGGGCGAGGTTTCCTACTCCACCGCCAAGCCCTGGCGACAGAAGGGCACCGGCCGCGCACGCGCCGGCTACAAGGGCAGCCCGGTGTGGACCCACGGCGGCGTCGCGTTTGCGCCGAAGCCGCGCGACTACAGCTACACGCTCAACAAGAAGGTCAAGAGACTGGCCCTCAAGAGCGCGCTGAGTGCCAAGGCCGCTGCCGGCGAGATCCTCGTCGTGGACGGCATGGCCGTCGAGGAGATCAAGACCGCCCCCGTCAAGGCGTTCCTGACCAAGATCGGCGCCGACGGCAAGGCTCTGCTCGTGACCGAGCAGGTCGACGAGAAGCTCGTCAAGAGCTCCCGCAACATCCCCGGCGTGAGCAGCACCATCGCCACCATCCTCAGCCCCTATATGATCCTGACGCACCGCGTCCTGGTCGTTGACAAGGCTGCGCTCCAGAAAATCGAGGAGGTGTACGCATAATGAGAACCGCTTACGATGTCATTATCCGTCCCATCATCACCGAGCAGTCCATGGAAGACCTCGACATCAAAAAGTACACGTTCGAAGTCGCCAAGGACGCCGGCAAGATCGAGATCAAAAAGGCCATCGAGGAGATCTTTGACGTGAAGGTCATCAAGGTCACCACCACGACGATCCGTGCCAAGGAGAAGCGCGTCGGTGCCAACCCCTCCGGCATGACCGCCACCGGCAAGAAGGCCGTTGTGAAACTGTCCGCTGATTCGAAGAGCATCGAGATCTTCGAGGGCATGGTGTAAGGGAGGAATTGAACAATGTCGATTAAAACCTATAAACCCACCACGCCTTCCCGCAGACATATGTCCGTTTCCGGCTTCGACGGTGTCGATAAGCACGCCAAGCCGCAGAAGGAGCTCGTGGAGGTCCTCAAGAAGCACTCCGGCCGCAACAGCTACGGCCGCATCACCGTCCGCCATCAGGGCGGCGGCAACCGCAAAAAGTACCGCGTTATCGACTTCAAGCGCGACAAGATGGACGTGCCTGCTACCGTCCTGCGCCTGGAGTACGATCCGAACCGCAGCGCTTATATCGCCCTGGTCGAGTACACCGACGGCGAGCGCCGCTACATTCTGGCCCCTGTCGGCCTGAACGTGGGCGACACCGTCCTGTCCTCCGCCGCGGCGGACATCAAGCCGGGCAACGCCCTGCCGCTGGCCAACATCCCGGTCGGCACCGTTATCCACAACATCGAGCTCTACCCCGGCAAGGGCGCGCAGCTGGTCCGCTCCGCGGGCGTCGCCGCGCAGCTCATGGCGAAGGAAAACGGCATGGCTACCGTCCGTCTCCCCTCCGGCGAGTACCGCAAGGTCCGCCTCAACTGCATCGCCTGCATCGGCCAGGTCGGCAATGTTGACCATGCCAACATCGCCGTCGGCAAGGCCGGCCGCAAACGCCACATGGGCATCCGCCCGACTGTCCGCGGTTCTGTCATGAACCCGTGCGACCACCCGCACGGCGGCGGCGAAGGCAAAGCGCCTGTCGGCCGTCCCGGCCCGGTCACCCCGTGGGGCAAGCCGGCGATGGGTTACAAGACCCGCAAGAAGAAGAATGCGACCGACAAGTTCATTGTCAAGCGCCGCAACGCGAAGTAAGGAGGGAATAGGTAATGAGCAGAAGTGTTAAGAAAGGCCCGTTTGCCGCTCCCGAGCTGCTGAAGCGGGTCGATGAAATGAACAAGGCCGGCGAGAAGAAGGTCATCAAGACCTGGAGCCGTTCCTCCACGATCTTCCCGTCCTTTGTCGGCCACACCATCGCTGTCCATGACGGCCGCCGTCACGTTCCGGTCTATGTGACCGAGGACATGGTCGGACATAAGCTGGGCGAGTTCGCGCCCACGCGCACGTTCCGCGGCCACGCCGGCAGCAAGACTGTTGGAAAGTAAGGGGGAGAGAACATGGAAGAACTGAAAACTGCACGTGCCCAGCTGGTGCACGCCCGTATCGCTCCCCGTAAGGTCCAGATCGTCTGCGACATGATCCGCGGCAAGGACACCAAGGTCGCCGAGGCCTATATGGCCAACACGCCGAAGGCCGGCTGCGAGCTCATGCTCAAGCTCCTCAAGAGCGCCTGCGCCAACGCGGAGAACAACTTCGAGATGGATCCGGACAACCTCTACGTTGCCGAGGCCTATGCCACGGCCGGCCCGATCCTCAAGCGCGGCCGCCCGAGAGCTCAGGGCCGTATGTACCGCATCAACAAGCGCACCAGCCACATCACCATCGTCGTGGCTGAGAAGGCATAAGGGAGGAGGCAGAAGATATGGGACAGAAAGTTAATCCGCACGGCATGCGTGTCGGCGTCATCAAAGATTGGGATTCCCGCTGGTATGCCCGTGACGAGAAGGTCGGCGACCTGATCGTTGAGGACTACAAGATCCGCCAGTACCTGAAGAAGACCCTGTATTCCGCAGGCATCCCGAACATCGAGATCGAGCGCGACAGCGCGAAGGTCCGCATCTATATCCACTGCTCTCGTCCGGGCGTTGTCATCGGCAAGGGCGGCGCGGAGATCGAGCGCATCCGCCTCTCCGTCGAGAAGATGATCGGCAAGCCGGTCGCCCTCTCCATCGTCGAGGTCCGCACGCCGGATACGAACGCACAGCTCGTCGCCGAGAACATCGCCTCGCAGCTCGAGAAGCGCATCGGCTTCCGCCGCGCGATGAAAAACGCCATGGGCCGCGCCATGAGAATGGGCGCCCGCGGCATCAAGATCATGTGCTCCGGCCGTCTGGGCGGCGCCGAGATCGCCCGCACCGAGTGCTACCACGAGGGCACCATTCCGCTGCAGACCATCCGCGCGGACATCGAGTATGGCTTCGCTGAGGCTGCCACGACCTACGGCCGTGTCGGCGTCAAGGTCTGGATCTACAAAGGCGAGATCCTCTCCCAGAGCCTGCGCACCACCCCGCGCACCATGGATCTGAACAAGCGCGACGACCGTCGCCGTGACCGCCGTGACGGCGATCGCAGAGGCCGCGGCGGCTACAACCGCGACCGTCGTGACGGCAACCGCCAGGGCGGCCGTCCGGGCTACCAGGGCGGCGGACGTCCGCAGGGCGGCAATCGTCCCCAGGGCGGTTACAACCGCGGCCCGCGTCCGGCAGCTCCCGCTGCTCCGAAGGAAGGAGGCAACAACTAATGCTGATGCCGAAAAGAGTGAAGTACCGCAGAGTGCAGCGCGGTCGTATGACCGGCAAGGCCCTGCGCGGCAATAAGGTGACCTATGGTGAGTTCGGCCTGCAGGCGCAGGAGCCGGCCTGGATCACCTCCAACCAGATCGAGGCGGCCCGTGTCGCCATGACCCGTTACACCAAGCGTGGCGGTCAGGTCTGGATCAAGATCTTCCCCGACAAGCCGGTCACGCAGAAGCCGGCCGAGACCCGCATGGGTTCCGGTAAAGGTTCTCCTGAGTACTGGGTCGCCGTCGTGAAGCCCGGCAGAGTTCTGTTTGAGATCGCTGGCGTGCCGGAAGAGGCTGCCCGTGAGGCGCTGCGTCTGGCCAGCCACAAGCTTCCCTGCAAGACGAAGATCGTCAAGAAGGAAGACACTGAGATTGGTGGTGAATAAGATGAAAGCTAGTGAAATTCGCTCCATGTCCGCCGCTGAGCTGGAAAGCAAGCTGGTCGAACTGAAGAAGGACCTGTTCATGCTCCGTATGCAGCACGCTACCAATCATCTTGACAACCCCGTTAAGATTTCCGCTGTGCGTCGCGACATTGCCCGAGTCAAAACCGTGCTCCGCGAAAAGCAGCTCGAGCAGTGAGGAGGTAAGTGAGAATGAACGAAATGAGAACGACTTCCCGCAAGACCCGCGTCGGCAAAGTGGTGTCCGACAAGATGGACAAGACGATCGTTGTCATCGTGGAAGACCACGTGGCGCACAAAGTCTATAAAAAGATCATCGGCAAGACCTACCGCCTGAAGGCACACGACGAGAACAACGAGTGCCATGTTGGCGATATCGTCCGCGTGATGGAGACCCGCCCCCTGTCCAAGGACAAGAGATGGCGCGTGGTCGAGATCGTGGAAAAGGCGAAGTAAGGAGGCAACAACATGATTCAGCAGGAAAGTTATCTGAAGGTTGCCGACAATACCGGCGCCAAGGAAATTAAGTGCATCCGCGTTCTCGGCGGATCCAAGCGTAAATACGCCAGCATCGGCGACGTGATCGTTGCTTCCGTGCGCAAGGCGGCCCCCGGCGGTTCGGTCAAGAAGGGCGACGTCGTCAAGGCTGTTGTTGTCCGCACCGTGAAGCCGGTCCGCCGCGCGGACGGCACCTATGTGCGTTTCGATGAGAACGCCGCCGTCCTGATCAACGGCGAGGATAAGAACCCCCGCGGCACCCGTATCTTTGGGCCCGTCGCCCGTGAGCTCCGCGACAGTGACTTCACGAAGATCCTGTCTCTGGCTCCCGAAGTTATTTGAGGAGGGCGCAGAACATGAACATCAAAAAAGACGATAAAGTCGTTGTCCTGTCCGGCAAGGACAAGGGCAAGGAAGGCAAAGTCCTGTCTGCTGACCCGAAGGGCGGCAAGCTCATCGTGGAGGGCGTGAACGTCGCCACGAAGCACCAGAAGCCGAAAAATCAGCAGGATCAGGGCGGCATCATCAAGACCGAAACCCCGATCTATGCCTGCAAGGTCATGGTCGTCTGCCCGAAGTGCGGCAAGCCGACCCGCATTGCGCACAAGATCACCGACGGCAAGAAAGTCCGCGTCTGCAAGAAGTGCGGCGCCGAACTGTAAAGGAGGGAGCAACGAACTATGGCAAATATGCCTTCTATGAAGAAGAAGTATGTGGAGGAAGTCGCTCCCGCTCTGATGACGAAGTTCCAGTACGAGAGCGTTATGCAGATCCCGAAGATCGAGAAGATCGTCGTCAGCGTCGGCTGCGGCGACTGCAAGGATAACGCCAAGGCGCTCGACGCCGTCATCAAGGACATCACTGCGATCACCGGCCAGCATGCGGTTGCGACCGTCGCCAAGAAGAGCGTCGCAAACTTCAAGCTGCGTGAGGGTATGCACGTCGGCGTGAAGGTCACGCTGCGTCAGGACCGTATGTGGGAGTTCCTGGACCGCCTGTTCAACATCGCGCTGCCCCGTGTCCGCGACTTCCGCGGCATCTCGGCCGATGCGTTCGACGGCCGCGGCAACTACAGCCTCGGCCTCAAGGAGCAGATTATCTTCCCCGAGATCGAGTACGATAAGATCGAGAAGCTCCGCGGCATGAACATCGCCATCATCACCACCGCCAAGACCGATGAGGAAGCACGCGAGCTGCTCAAGCTCATGGGCGCCCCGTTCGTCACCAAAGCATAAGGGAGGAGCGACACAATGGCTAAGAAATCTATGATCCTCAAGCAGCAGGCGCCCGCGAAGTACTCCACCCGTCAGTACAACCGCTGCAAGATCTGCGGCCGTCCCCACGCTTACCTGCGCAACTACGGCATCTGCCGTATCTGCTTCCGTGAGCTGGCGTATAAGGGCCAGATCCCCGGCGTCCGCAAAGCTTCCTGGTAAAAACTTGCCGTCTGGCTTTGTGAGGTCGGCTTGCTGTATAGAAATACAGCGGCGCCGACCGCACATCCCCAGCCAACAAGTTTTTGCCCAGGGCGGGATGACGGCAGCGCGGCGCACGTCGCCTGACGAAAAATTTCCGCCCAGCGCTGAACCCTCGCGTTCAGCCCCAACTTCCGTAAGTTCGCCCCGCGCAGCCGCAGCTGGATCTGCGGCTGCCGGTGCGCACTGAAATACGGTGCCGGTCCTTATGATCTGAGTTCCGGTGCCGCGCCCCGCCCATGCCTGTGCGTTTGACCCGGCGCGCATGCATGGCTCACCGCTTTTGTGCCGCCCGGCACCGCGGCCGTGCCGCCGCCTCCGGCGGCGACATGAAAATGGACCGCGCGTCACGAAAGCAAGCTTTTGCCCCTTCGCAGAAAGGGCAGGGATGACGAAAGGCCGCAGGGAATCAAGCATTCATGCGGAACCTCGCCGCCCAAACCGTATCATCGGTAACTTCTAAATAAGGAGGAAACACAAATGCAGATCACCGATCCCATCGCCGATATGCTGACCCGCATCCGCAACGCTGGCAGCGCTCGGCACGAAACCGTGGACGTCCCGAATTCCAAGATGAAGAAGGCCATCGCCGAAATTCTTCTCGAGGAAGGCTACATCAAGAGCTTCCAGCTCATTGATGACGGCACCCAGGGCGTCATCCGCATCACCCTGAAGTATCTCCCCGGCAAAGAGAAGGCCATCCAGGGTCTCCGCAGAGTCTCCAAGCCCGGCCTGCGTGTCTACGCCGGCGCTGACGAGCTGCCGCAGGTCCTGCGCGGCCTCGGCATCGCGATCATCTCCACCTCGAAGGGCATCATGACCGACAAGAAAGCGCGTGCGCAGCACGTCGGCGGCGAAGTCCTCGCGTTCGTGTGGTAAGGGAGGTACAGAACAATGTCTAGAATTGGTAGAGCTCCCATTGAGATTCCCGCAGGCGTTGAAGTCACCTGCAATGGCAACGTTGTCACCGTCAAGGGCCCGAAGGGCACCCTGTCGCACAACGTGCACCCGGACATGACCGTCACGGTCGAAGGCAACACCATCCATGTCACCCGCCCGAGCGATGACAAATTGCACCGCTCCCTGCACGGCCTGACCCGCACGCTGATCCACAACATGGTCATCGGCGTGACCGAGGGCTTCAGCAAGACGCTCGAGATCAACGGCGTCGGCTACAGAGCCGTGAAGGAAGGTCAGAACCTGGTTATGCACCTGGGCTTCTCGCACACGGTCACCGTGTCCGAGAACGCGGACATCCAGATCGATGTCCCGAACCCGAACCAGGTCATTATCAAGGGTATCGACAAGGAAAAGGTCGGCCAGTTTGCAGCAGAAGTGCGCGCGAAGCGTCCGCCCGAGCCGTACAAGGGCAAGGGCATCAAGTACGATTACGAGCATATCCGCCGCAAAGAAGGCAAGACCGGCGCGAAGTAATTGGAGGTGTGCCTGAATGATTAAGAGACCGAATACGAAAGCGCAGCGCGTTCGCCGTCACCAGAGAGTGCGCGGCAAGATCTCCGGCACGGCCGAGAGACCGCGTCTGAGCGTGTTCCGCAGCGAAAACAACATTTATGCCCAGATCATCGACGATGTCGCCGGTAAGACGCTCTGCAGCGCCTCCACCGTGGAAAAGGGCTTTGAAGGCAATGGCGGCAACTGCGAAGCGGCAGCCAAGATCGGCAAGCTCATCGGTGAGCGCGCCGTGGCGGCCGGCATCACCGAGGTCGTGTTCGACCGCGGCGGCAACGTGTACCATGGCCGCGTCAAGGCTCTGGCAGAAGGCGCCCGCGAGGGCGGCCTGAAGTTCTAACGGGAGGAGGAAACGAAATGGCATATAACAATGACAGACGGGACAACCGCCGCAACCGCAGCGATGAGCCCCAGGAATTCAGCGAAAAAGTCGTTGCCCTCAACCGCGTTTCCAAGACCGTTAAGGGCGGCCGCGTCGCAAAGTTCTCCGCACTGGTCGTCGTCGGCGACGGCAAGGGCCGCGTGGGCTTCGGCCTCGGCAAAGCTGCCGAAGTTTCCGAAGCGATCCGCAAGGGCCTGGAGGACGCAAAGAAGAACCTGACCACCGTGACCCTGCAGGGCACGACGATCCCGCACGAGGTCATCGGCGAGTTTGGCGCCGGCCGCGTGCTGCTCAAGCCCGCCGCACCCGGCACCGGCGTGATCGCCGGCGGCGCCGTGCGTGCCGTGGTCGAGGCTGCCGGCATCAAGGACATCCGTACCAAGTGCCTGCGCTCGAACAACCCGGCGAACGTTGTCGCCGCGACGATGGAAGGTCTGAAGTCTCTGCGCAACGCCCAGCAGGTCGCTGTTTACAGAGGCAAGACCGCCGAAGAGATTTTGGGTTAAGGAGGGGCTGAGACATGGCAAATCTGAAGATTAAGCTCGTCAAGAGCCTCAGCGGCCGCAATGCCAAGCACATTGCCACCGCCAACTCCCTCGGCCTGCACAAGATCGGCAACGAGACCGTGCAGCCCGATAACCCGCAGACCCGCGGCAAGATCGCCAAGATCGGCTATCTCGTCGCCGTCACTGAAGAAGAATAAGGAGGGCCCCCAAAATGAATATCAACGAACTTTCTCCCGTTGTGGGCTCCACCCATGTCGGCAAGCGCAAGGGCCGCGGCCACGCGACCGGCAACGGCAAGACCGCAGGCCGCGGTCATAAGGGCCAGAAGGCCCGCAGCGGCGGCGGCGTCCGCATCGGCTTCGAAGGCGGCCAGATGCCTCTGGCCCGCCGCATCCCGAAGCGCGGCTTCCACAACATCTTTGCCAAACCGCTCGAGAGCGTGAACGTCTCCGCTCTGGAGAAGTTTGAAGACGGCGCTGTCGTCGACGCAAAGGCCCTGCTCGATGCCGGCATCCTTAGCAAGTGCACCTACGGTGTGAAGATCCTTGGCAACGGCGAAATCACCAAGAAGCTGACTGTGAAGGCTTCTGCGTTCTCCGAATCCGCGAAAGCGAAGATCGAGGCAGCAGGAGGAAAGGCTGAGGTGGTGTAAGGTGCTCCAGACATTTCGTAACGCATGGCGCATTGAGGAACTGCGCAAGAAAATTCTCTTTACGCTTCTGATTGTCCTGCTTTACCGTCTCGGCAATGCCGTACCCGTACCTTTCGTCGACACCAAAGCACTGGCCGACTACTTCCAGGCTAGTGGCCTGCAGAACACGATCCTGGGCCTGTTCAACGTCATGTCCGGCGGCGCGTTCTCTCAGGCGACGATCTTCGCACTGTCCATCCAGCCGTACATCAACGCTTCCATCATCATTCAGCTCCTGTGCATTGCGATCCCCGCTCTGGAGCGTCTGCAGAAGGAAGGCGGCGAGGAAGGCAAGAAGAAGATCGCCAGCATCACCCGCTACAGCACGGTCGCCATCGGCCTGCTGCAGGGCTTTGCGTATTATATGATGATGCGCAACTACAGCCTCATCAACGCGGACTTTGCCAGCAATGTCTGGGCAGCCATCGTCATCATCCTGACCTTTACGTCCGGCTCCGCCCTCATCATGTGGCTTGGTGAGCAGATCACCGAGTTCGGCATCGGCAACGGTATCTCGATCATCCTGTTCGTGAGCATCGTCGCCCGCTTCCCGAACTCCATCATCCGCCAGATCAACAACGTCGCCAATGGCGACCTCGCCTGGTGGGTCCTGGTGCTGATGTACCTCGGCGCCCTGCTGCTCATCGTGCTCATCGTGCTCGTCAACGACGCCGAGCGCCGTCTGCCGGTGCAGTATTCCAAGCGCGTGGTCGGCCGCAAGATGTACGGCGGCCAGAGCACGCACCTGCCGATGAAGGTGAACATGAGCGGCGTCCTGCCGATCATCTTCGCCCAGTCGATCGCGTCGCTGCCGGCCACCATCTGCGCCTTCGTTCCGAAGTGGCAGAACGGTTGGGTCATGAAGCACATCTTTGATACGACCACCTGGCCGTATATCGTCATCTACTTCCTGCTCATCATCTTCTTCAGCTACTTCTACTCCACGATCCAGTTCAACCCGATCGAGGTCGCCAACAACCTGAAGAAGAACGGTGGGTTCATCCCGGGCTTCCGTGCAGGCAAGCCGACGAGCGAATTCATCCAGAAGGTGCTCAACAAGATCACGCTCTTCGGCGCGATCTACCTGAGCGTCATCGCGATCACGCCGCTGATCATCAGCGCGTGCTCGAAGGCGGAGCAGCTCACCGGCATCTCCCTGGGCGGTACGTCCATCATCATCGTTGTCGGTGTTGCACTTGAGACCGTCCGCGCACTCGAGGCGCAGATGCTCATGCGCAACTACAAGGGCTTCCTGAACTGATAGGAGGATGCACACAATGAAACTTGTTTTGTTAGGTGCCCCCGGTGCGGGCAAGGGTACGCAGGCTGAGATCCTCAGCCGCAAGCTGAATATCCCCACCATTTCCACCGGCAACATCCTGCGCGCGGCCATGAAAAACGGCACGCCCGTGGGTCTGAAAGCAAAATCCTACGTGGAAAGCGGCAAGCTCGTTCCGGACGACGTCATCATCGGCATCGTCTGCGAGCGTCTGGCTGAGCCCGACTGCGCCAATGGTTATATCCTCGACGGTATGCCGCGCACGATCCCCCAGGCGGAAGCGCTGGAGCAGCACGGCATCGACGTCGACACCGCCCTCTCGATCGAGATCGCGGACGAGACCATCATCGAGCGTATGTCCGGCCGTCGGACCTGCAAGGACTGCAGCGCCACGTTCCACATCGTCTCCAATCCTCCCAAGGTGGAAGGCAAGTGCGACTTCTGCGGCGGTGAGCTGACCATCCGCAAGGACGACGCTCCCGAGACCGTGAAGGCGCGCCTGGACGTCTACCATGCCGAGACCGAGCCACTCAAGGACTTCTATGCCCAGCGCGGCAAGCTCGTCAAGGTCGATAACCAGCCGACCATCGAGGCCACGACCGCTGCGATCGAGAAAGCTCTGGGTCTGGAATGATTATCATCAAATCCGATCCTGAAGTGGATCTCATGCGGCAGGCCGGCCGGATCACCGCTGGCGCGCGTACCATCGCGCGTCAGATGGTGGAGCCGGGTGTGACCACCCGCCAGATCAACCGCGAAGTGCACAAGTTCATCACGAAGTCCGGCGCGTCGCCGTGCTTCATGACCGACGGCGGCTTCCCGACGGCGGCATGCATCTCCGTCAATGACGAGATCATCCACGGCATCCCCGGCGACCGCGTCCTGCATGAGGGCGATATCGTCAGCGTCGACGTCGGCGCCCGCTACCGCGGCTTCAACGGCGACTGCGCGGGGACGTTCCCGTGCGGCAAGTGCTCGGATGAGGCCCTGCGCCTGATCCGCATCACGCGCCAGAGCTTTTTCGAGGGCATCCAATTTGCCCGCGTCGGCTACCGCATCTCCGACATCGGCCACGCCGTTCAGGAGTATGCCGAGAGCTATGGCTATTCGCTCGTGCGCGAGTATGTCGGCCATGGTGTCGGCGCCAGCCTGCACGAGGCGCCCGAGATCCCGAACTACGGCAAGCCCGGCCACGGCCCGCGTCTGCAGAAGAACATGACGATCGCCGTGGAGCCGATGGTCAACGTCGGCGGGTACGAGGTCCGTACCCTGGACAACGGCTGGACCGTGGTCACGGCGGACGGCAGCCTGTCGGCGCACTACGAAAACTCTCTGCTCGTCACCGACGGCGAGCCGGAGATCCTGACGTTCGCAGACGACATTTGACGGGTGCGTCCCGAAAAACCTTAGGAGGTTCAAACACCTTGGCAAAAGACGATGTAATCGAACTGGAGGGCACGGTCGTCGAATCCCTGCCCAACACGACGTTCCGGGTTGATATCGGCAACGGCCACATCATCCTGGCGCACATCTCCGGAAAGCTCCGGATGAACTTTATCAGAATCCTCCCCGGTGACAAGGTCACGGTTCAGATGTCTCCGTACGATCTGACGCGCGGCCGCATCACCTGGAGAAGCAAGTAGGAGGTTAACTACAATGAAAGTCAGACCGAGTGTCAAGCCCATGTGCGAAAAGTGCAAGGTCATCAAGCGCAAGGGCAAAGTCATGGTTATCTGCGAAAACCCGAAGCACAAACAGAGACAGGGCTGATTTGACCCTGTAAGTCCTAACACATCCGCGCCAGAAGGTCGGCTCCCTCCGGCGGGAGTAAGTCGCCTCCCTTTTTGCGCGCGGAACAAAAATTTCGAAAGGAATGATCGAATAAGATGGCACGTATCGCCGGCGTTGACCTGCCCAAGGACAAGCGAATTGAAATTGGCCTGACCTACGTTTATGGTATCGGCAGAACCAGCGCAAAAAAGATTCTTGACATGACCGGCATCAATCCGGACACCCGCGTGAAAGACCTCACCGATGAGGAAGAAGCAAAGATCCGTGAGTGCATCGACCACCACTTCATCGTGGAAGGCGACCTGCGCCGCAGCGTGGCGCTCGACATCAAGCGCCTGACCGAGATCGGCTGCTACCGCGGCCAGCGTCACAGACGCGGCCTGCCCGTGCGCGGCCAGCGCAGCAAGACCAACGCGCGTACCCGCAAGGGCCCGAAACGCACGATCGCCAATAAGAAGAAGTAAGGGAGGGATATGTAATGGCAAACGCAGCAAAAGGCAAGAAAGTTCGCACGCGCCGCAAAGAGCGTAAGAACATTGAAAAGGGAGCCGTGCATATCAGCTCTTCGTTCAACAACACCATGGTCACCATCACGGACACCCAGGGCAATGCGCTCTCCTGGGCCTCCGCAGGCGGCATGGGCTTCCGCGGAAGCAAGAAATCCACCCCCTTCGCCGCACAGACCGCCGCTGAGACGGCTGCCAAGGCGGCTATGGAGCACGGCCTGAAGACCGTCGAAGTCTTCGTCAAGGGCCCCGGCTCCGGACGTGAGGCTGCGATCCGCGCCCTGCAGACGGCAGGACTCGAGGTCACTATGATCAAGGACGTCACCCCCATTCCGCACAATGGCTGCCGTCCTCCGAAACGCCGCCGCGTCTGATTGAAGGAGGGAAATGAATTATGGCTAGATATACCGAAGCTGTCTGCCGCCAGTGCCGCAGAGAGGGCCAGAAGCTCTTCCTCAAGGGCGACAGATGCTACACCCAGAAGTGCGCGATCGACTGCAGAGGCTATGCCCCCGGCCAGCACGGCCAGGGCCGCAGCAAGACCTCTGAGTACGGCTCCCAGCTGCGCGAGAAGCAGAAAGTCCGCCGCTACTACGGCGTGCTCGAAAAGCAGTTCCGCAGCTACTTCGCCATGGCGGAGAAGCGCCAGGGCATCACGGGCGAGAACCTGCTCGCCATCCTGGAAACCCGTCTGGACAACGTCGTCTACCGTCTCGGCTTTGCTATGAGCCGTGCGGAGGCGCGCCAGCTCGTGACCCACGGCCACTTCACTGTGGATGGCCGCAAAGTCAACATCCCCAGCTTCCTGGTCAAGCCGGGCATGGTTATTACACTCAAGGACTCCAGCAAGAGTCTCGACAAGATCAAGGCCAACGTCGAAGCGAACGCTTCCCGTCCCGCGCCGAAATGGCTGGACTACGACGCCAACAACATGGTCGGCAAGGTCGTGGCCATGCCCGCGCGTGACGACATTGACCTGCCTGTCGAGGAACACCTCATCGTCGAGCTGTATTCCAAGTAATAAAGAGACCCTCAAATTGGTAAGCTGACATCCGCAGCGCCCCAGCGGCGCAACAATACAGTAAGGAGGGTTAAGTCTAAATGATTGAAATTGAAAAGCCGCGCATCGAATGCCAGGAATCCCCGGACGATATCTCGTATGGCAAGTTCGTCGTTGAGCCTTTGGAGCGTGGCTACGGCACGACCCTGGGTAACTCTCTGCGCAGAGTGCTGCTCTCTTCACTGCCCGGCACTGCCCCGACGTCCATCCGGATCGCCGGCGTGCAGCACGAGTTTTCGACGATCCCCGGCGTCAAGGAAGACGTCACGGAGATCGTGCTGAATGTGAAGGGGATCATCGCGCGCCTGCACTGCGACGGCCCGAAGACCGTCTATATCGAAGCGGCAGGCGAGTGTGAAGTCACGGCCGGCGACATCAAGGCAGACGGCGAGGTCGAGATCCTCAACCCCGAGCTGCACATTGCCAGCCTCGGCCCGGACGGCGCGCTCTCCATGGAGATCACGCTCGCCCACGGCAGAGGCTACGTCCCGGCGGACAAGAACAAGAGTGCGCAGCAGGTCATCGGCACCATCCCGGTGGACAGCATCTATGCGCCGGTCCTGAAGGTCAACTACGCTGTCGAGAACACCCGTGTGGGCAACCAGACGGACTTCGACAAGCTGACCATCGAGGTCTGGACCGACAAGACCATCTCGGCGCGCGACGCGCTGAGCCTCGGCGCCAAGATCCTGTGCGATCACTTCACGCTCTTCACCGATCTGTCTGACACGATCGGCAACAGCTGCACGGTGGTGGAGAAAGAGCCGGAGCGCCCCGACACCGTCATGAAAATGACGATCGAGGAACTGGATCTCTCCGTGCGCAGCTTCAACTGCCTGAAGCGCGCGAATATCAACACCGTCGAAGACCTCACGAACAAGACTGAGGAAGAGATGATCAAGGTGCGCAACCTTGGCCGCAAATCCCTGGAAGAGGTCGAGCACAAGCTCGCTATGATGGGCCTGAGCCTGGCGAGCGACGACAACCAGTAATAACCAGTTACTCTTATCAAGGAGGAAAACCGATATGCCCGGAACAAGGAAACTCGGTAAGACCACCGATCAGCGCAAGGCGATGCTCCGTCAGCAGGTCACGGATCTGCTCGACATGGGCCGCATGGAGACGACCGTCTTCCGCGCAAAAGAGATCGCGCCGCTCGCCGAGAAAATGATCACCCTTGGCAAGAAGAAGGACATGACCGCCTACCGTCAGGCGCTGGCCTTCATCACCCGCGAGGATGTTGCCAAGAAGGTGTTCGATGAAGTTGCCCCGAAGTATGCCGACCGCAACGGCGGCTACACCCGCATCACCCGCATCGGCACCCGCCGCGGCGATGCGGCCGAGATGGCTGTCATCGAGCTCGTGTAAGGAGCTTCCGAACACCAATTATCATGCACCGACCGTTTTGCGGCCGGTGCATTTTTTTCGGCTGTAAAAAGCCTCGCAGAGTTTGCAGCCGGTGCGTTTTCGTATTTTACAGACCGCCACTGTCTGTGGTATAATCATCTTTCAGACAGACAACAAGGAGGGACGTGTATGCGCATTCTGGTCGTGGAAGATGAACAGGACCTCAACCGCATTCTCGCCAAAACACTCACTGCCGAGGGCTACAGCGTCGATGCCTGCTTTGACGGCGTGGAGGCGCTGGACTATCTGGAGGGCGCGGAGTACGATGCCATCGTGCTCGATGTGATGATGCCGCGCATGGACGGCTTTTCGCTCCTGGCGCAGATGCGCGAGAGCGGCAACGAGACGCCGGTCATTTTCCTCACGGCGAAAGACAGCGTGCCCGACCGCGTGCGCGGGCTCGACGCCGGGGCGGATGACTATCTTGTCAAGCCGTTTTCGTTCGATGAGCTGCTGGCCCGGCTGCGCGTCGTCATGCGCAAGCGCGGCGGCAGCGCCACGAACGTCTTTACCGTCGCCGACCTCACGGTCGACACCGCCTCGCACCATGTCACGCGCGGCGGCCGCACGATCGCGCTCTCGGCCAAGGAGTTTGCCCTGCTCGAATATATGATCCGCAACCGCGGCGTCGTGCTCTCGCGCGAACGGATCGAAAACCATCTCTGGAACTATGACTACAGCGGCGGCTCGAACGTTGTGGACGTGTACATGAGCTACCTGCGCCGGAAGATCGACGCGGACTATCCCACCAAGCTCATCCACACCGTCTGGGGCGTCGGCTGGGTCCTGCGGGAGGAAACATGAAACGTCCGTCACTAAAGCTGCGCATCACCGGCTGGTTCGCGCTCATGATGTTTGTCATCGAGGCGCTGGTGCTCGCGTTCCTGCTCGCCGTCAACGGCACGGTCGCCACGAACGACCCCGAGGCGCGCCTCGTGCGCATGGTCGAGCACAACGCCAACCGCGTCAAGTACAATAACCGCCAGTTCCGCTTCAGCCGCATCCATTATAACCGCAGCGGCGTTTACACCGTGCTCTATGACGCGGACGGCAACGTCCTGCAGGGCACGTTCCCGGCGGAGTTCACGCCCGCGCAGCCGCTGCCGCTCGACGGGGAGAGCGTGCGCCTGGTCGACTGCGGGGACAATGCATATTACGTCTATGATGTGCGCGTGGACATGATGGTCGGCAGCGTCTGGCTGCGCGGCGTCATCAACGCGGACGCCAACGGCGGCGTCATGCGCGTCATTCTGCCGCTGGCGTGGTCGCTGCTGCCGGTGCTGCTCGTGCTGTCGGTCATCGGCGGCTATTTCATCGCCAGCCGCGCCCTGCGCCCCGTGCGCCAGCTCACGGCCACGGCCAACGCCATCTCCGACGGGCAGGACCTCAAGGCGCGCATCGGTCTGCCGCACACGAGCGGCAGCGACGAGATCTATCAGCTCTCGGCGTCGTTTGACAACATGTTCGACCGGCTTGAGCGCTCGTTCGAGGCCGAGCAGCGCTTCACGTCCGATGCCTCGCACGAGCTGCGCACGCCGACGACCGTCATCCTCGCCGCCTGCGAGGACGCACGCAAAAACGCGCAGACGCCCGCGGATTATCAGGCGGCGCTCGATGTCATCGACCGGCAGGCGCACAAGATGTCGGCGCTCATCCGCAGCATGCTCGAGATCACGCGGCTCGATCAGGGCACGCAGAAGGTCAACTGGGAGTATGCCGACCTCTCCGATCTCGTCACCGTCATCTGCGACGAGCAGGCCATGGTCGCGCGCCGCGGCATCCGCATCAGCTGCGCGGCCGAGCCGGGCATCTTCATCGACATGGACGTCTTTCTCATCTCGCGCGTCGTGCAGAACCTGCTCGATAACGCCTTCAAGTTCGGCGTGGACGGCGGCTGGATCCATGTCGCGCTCCGGCGCACGGCCGCGGGTGCGGAGCTGACCGTGCAGGACAACGGCATCGGTATCTCACAGGAAAATCTGGATAAAATATGGCAGAGGTTCTATCAGGCCGACCCCAGCCGGCAGGAAAACGCCGGTCTGGGCCTGGGCCTGTCGATGGTGCAGCAGATCGTCACGCTCCACGGCGGCGCGGTCGCCGTCACGAGCGCGCCGGGCCACGGCACGACGTTCACGGTCACGCTGCCCGAACACCACGGAAAAGAGGAAAGCTGATATGAAAAAAACCGTTTTGCGTGCCTATGCCCGCCTGATCGCGGAGGTCGGCGCGCGTGTGCAGAAAGGGCAGGACGTCGTCATCGAGGCCGAGCTCGACCAGCCGGAGTTCGTGACCATGGTCGCCGATGCGTGCTATCACGCCGGGGCGCGCAAGGTCACGGTCACGTGGAAGCACCAGGCGCTCGAAAAGCTCGCCATCCGGCGCGAGAGCGTCAAAACGCTCCAGACCGTCGAGGCTTGGGAGCGCGCGAAGCTCCAGCACTATGTCGACACGCTCCCGTGCCGCATCTACCTGCTCAGCGAAGATCCGGACGGCCTGCGCGGTGTCAGCCCCGCGAAGATGGCCCGCGCCCGACAGGGGCGCTATGGCGTCATCAAGCCCTACCGCGACCAGATGGAGGGCCGCTACCAGTGGTGCATCGCGGCCGTGCCCGGCGTGGCGTGGGCGAAAAAGGTGTTCCCCAACGAGACGAAGGCCCGCGCTGTCGAAAAGCTCTGGGAGGCAATTTTGCACACCTGCCGCGTGGACGACGACCCCATCGCCGCGTGGAACGCGCACAATGCTGACCTGCAAGCGCGCTGCGACCACCTCAACAGCCTCGGCATCGCGTCGCTGGAGTACCATGCATCCAACGGCACGAACCTCACCGTCGGCATGATCCCCGAGGCGCAGTTTTGCGGCGGCGGGGAGTACACGATCGGCGGCAGCTATTTTAACCCCAACCTGCCCACGGAGGAGTGCTTCATCTCGCCCAAGCGCGGCGAGGCAGAGGGCATTGTCTATTCGTCGAAGCCGCTGTCGTACCAGGGCCAGCTCATCGAGGATTTCTCCATCCGCTTCGAGCACGGCCGCGCCGTCGAGGCGCACGCGCGCACGAACGAGGCCCTGCTGCAAAAGCTCATCGCCATGGACGAAGGTTCTGCCTACCTTGGCGAGTGCGCGCTCGTGCCGTATGACAGCCCCATCAACCAGACGGGCATCCTGTTTTACAACACGCTGTTTGATGAAAACGCCTGCTGCCACCTTGCGCTCGGCATGGGCTTCATCGATACCATCCGCGACTACCCGAACCGCACGCTCGAGGAGATGCGCGCGCTCGGCGTGAACGACTCCATGATCCACGAGGATTTCATGATCGGCACGCCGGATCTGGCCATTACGGCGCACTGCCGCGACGGCCGCACCGTCCCCGTGTTCCGGGACGGGACATGGGCTTTTTGACCGAAATCCCATTTTTTCGTCGAAATACCGCGAAATGTGGTGTGCTCCGATTCTGGAGCGCACCATTTTTCTTTGAAAGTGGGGAATTTGAGAAGGAAACCGTTGCATTTTCGCGGCGCGTGTGGTAAGATACGCCTGCACGGAAAATCTTACCGCTTACTTGCACCCGACAGGAGGTGACCGGCATGAAGCGAGCCCTTTTGTGCACCCTGATCGCGGCGGCGCTGCTGCTCAGCGCCTGCACGCGCGCATCGGAGAGCACCGTGCGCGCGCCGGATGCCGGCGCACCGCTGACGCTGTGCCTCGGCGTCGGGCCGGCAGCGCTCGACCCCGCGCGCACGGAAAACGGCGTCGGCGCGACATATGTCGTCAATCTCTTTGCCGGCCTGACCGGCTACCGCGCCGGCGGCGACGGCAAGGCCGAGCTCACGCCCGAGCTGTGCGCGGCCCTGCCCGAGCCGGAGTCCCTGCCCGACGGGCGCGTGCAGTATGTGTTCACCCTGCGCGACGGGCTCACGTGGTCGGACGGCACGCCGCTCACGGCGGCGGACTTCGTCTATGCGTGGAACCGGGCGAGCACGCTCAGTGACGCGGCGGCGCCGTATCTCTTCGCCTGCATCGACGGCTACGGCACCGGGCGGCTGAACGTCACGGCGTCGGCCGACGGGCGCACGCTCACCGTTGTGCTCGCGGAGGCCATGCCCACGTTTTTGCAGCTGTGCGCCCAGCCGGCGTATGCACCCGTGCCCTCCGGCGCGGCGGACACCACGAGCTGGACGGCAGACGGCGCGGCCTTTGTCACCAGCGGGCCGTACACGGTCGCCGCGTGGACGACCGAGGGCCTCACCTATACGAAAAATCCCGCCTATTGGGACGCGGACAACGTCGCGGCCGAGACGGTGCGCTTCGTCTTTCAGAGCGACGCCAGCGCTGCGGCGTCCGCCTTCCTCGCGCACGAATACGCGCTCAGCTGGCCCGTACCGGATGACGCGCTCGACGACCTGCGTGCAAATCACGCGCCCGAGTTGCGCACCGTCAGCCAGCTCGGCACGTACAGCCTCTGCTTTTCCATGAGCGACCCGGCGCTGAGCGCCTTCTCGCAGACGGAGCGCGCGCAGATCCGCACTGCGCTCGCCCTGCTCATCGACCGCAGCTATCTGTGCAGCGAGATCACGCCCGGCGCACAGCAGAGCGCGAACGCGCCCATCCCGCCCGGCGTCTCGGACGCCGACGGCAGCGCCTTCACCGCGCACAACGGCGCGGACGGCAAGGGCGGCGGTTATTACGGCAGCGATCACGAGGCCAACTGCCAGCAGGCCATCGCGCTCCTGCGGCAGGCGGCGGAGTCGTCCGGCCGGTTCACGGTCAGCGCGCAGGGCGTGTGCGCCGGCTTCCCGGAGCTGACGTACCTGACGTCCAACGCGGCAGGCCACGTCGCCATCGCGGACTATCTCACGGAGCTCTACGGCCGCTACGGTATTTCGCTCGCGGTCACGGCGCAGGACATGGACACCTTCCTCGCCAGCCGCGCCGCCGGAGGCTATTCGATCACGCGCTGCAGCTTCAGCGCCGATGTGGACGATCCCATGCCGTTTCTCTCCCTCTGGGCGAGCGGCGCGGGCAGCAACTGCGTCGCCCTCGGCCGCGGCGCGCACGCGGACTATGCGGGCTACAGCATTACGCTCGACGGCCGCACGCGCGACAACTGCACCTGGGCCGAGTCGTATGACGCGCTGCTCTACCGCATCCAGAGCAGCGGCGACACGGCCGAGCGCTATTCGCTCATGCACCAGGCCGAGACGCTGCTCATGCAGACGGGCGCTGTCTGCCCGCTCTACTGGTACACGGACACCTACCTGTGCAACACGCACGTGCAGGGCCTGCTGTCCGGCCCGCTCGGCGCGCAGTACCTGATGGGCGTGCAGGTGGAAAAGTGAATAAAAAAAACAGTCCCACCGCCGGTTTTTCGGCGGTGGGACTGTTGCAATATGGAATATTACAGGAACACGAAAAACAGCATCACGATCAGGTACGCGAACGCGAGCGTCATCGGCGCGAGCGCGAGCACGGCGGTCAGCCGCCAGTCGTCTGCGCTCTCCACGACCGTGCCCTCATACACCGGCTCGCGCGTTCCGGCGAGCGTGCCGTGCAGGTAGCTGCGGTAGAGCTTCAGAAACTGCTTGCCGTCGCGGCGGCCGATGCTGTAGGATGCCTGCTCCGGCGAGCGGGGCTGCAGGGCGTGGTGTGTGCGCATCCGATGTTCCTCCTCATGCACCTCAAAAGGTGTCGAATCTTTCACAATGCTATTATACGCATCCGGGCGCTGCGCGTCAACCGGGTAAGTTTTCCGGTGCGGCGGTCTCGGGCACGTGCGTCATGTCGGGCGACGGCTCCGGCGTGATCTCTGGGGTGGGTTCCGGCTCCGGCGTCGGCGGCGGGGGCAGAATGATTTGCGGCGGGTTTACGCTCGCGGGCGTCGGCGTGGGGGCCGCGGTCTGCACCGGCGTGGACGCCGGGGCAGGGTGCTTGCGCGGGATGCTGCCGACCGCGAGCCACAGCGCCGCGATCACGGCGGCGAGCACGGCCAGCACGACGGCCACGGTCAGGATGATCTCGCGCCGGCGCGCGTGCGCGTGCTTTTTGCGCTGGGTCTCCTGCTCGGCGATCCGTGCGGCCGGCACTTCAAACCGCCGCGTCTGCGACAGTTCCTCGGCCGGCGGCTGGGGCAGGGGCACGGCCGTCTCCGCGTCGAGCGCCGTGATCTCGATGAGCACGAGCGTGATGTTGTCGCCTGGCCCGGCCGCGAGCGCCTGCGCCATGAGCGCCTGCCCCAGCTCCGGCAGCGGCACGTCGGCGCCGAGCGCTGCCTGCAGCTGGCTGTCGCTGAGCTTGCCGGTCAGCCCGTCGGTGCACAGCAGCAGCCGGTCGCCCACGGCGAGCGGCACGCTGGCCGCGAAATACGGCATGAGCCGCTGGCGCGCGCCCAGCATGCCCAGATACTGCGTGAGCACGTGCCTGTCCGGGTTGTCGGCCGCGTCGGCGGCGGCAGCGCCGGCGTCGAGCTGCTCCTGATACTTGGTGTGGTCGCGCGAGATGCGCTGCAGCGCGCCGCCGCGCTGCAGGTAGATGCGGCTGTCGCCGACATTGCAGCAGTAGGCGCGGTTGCCGGTCAGGTGTACGGTCGCGGCGGTCGAGCCGCCGATCTGGCCGCTGGCCGCGATCATGTCGCACACGGCGACATTTGCCCGGCGGAAGAAATCGAGCGCGTCAAACGGCTCGTCGCTGCTGCACTGGTGCAGCGTCTGCGCGCACAGCAGCGCCGCCTGCTCACCGTTGGCCTCGCCGCCCATGCCGTCGAACACGCCGTAGATCAGCCGCCGGCTCTCCTGCTCGGCGGCCGCCTCGGCTACGGGGATGGCGGGGTCGCGCTTGAACGTGCCGTTGCAGTAGTAGTTATCCTCATTGTTGTCCCGGCCGGAGCCGATGTTTGTCTGCGCGTAACACAGTGCCCGCATCGCGCGTCCCTCCCTTGCTGCGTGTTTTCTGCTGCTATCGTACCGTTCGGCGGCCGGTTTGTCAACGTGCTGTCGGGCGGGATGCGGAAAAAATCTCGCCAAAAATTGCCGCCGTGGGGATTCCATCGGCGGCGGTTTTGTGCTATGCTGGTCAAAAAAGAGCGCCGCCGTGTGTCCGGCGGCGATGGGGGAACGGATATGAACGAACGATTGGCCGCGGCGCTCGAGCAGCTGCCCTTCTGGCCGAACCTGACCGAGCCGCAGCGCGAGCTTGCGCGGCGCGGCGCGCGCCTGGTGCAGTATGACCGCGGCGCGCTCGTGCACGGGTGCGACGGGCAGTGCCTCGGCATGATCCGGGTGCAGACCGGCCGCCTGCGCGCATGCATGCTCTCGGACGACGGGCGCGAGATCACGCTCTACCGCCTCACGGACGGGGACGCCTGCGTGCTGGCGGCGGCGTGCGTCATCCGGCAGATCACGTTCGAGGTGCAGCTCGTGGCCGATGCGCCGACGGAGCTGCTCATCCTCGGCGCGCACGTGTTCCAGCAGCTTGCGGCGGAGAACATCCATGTCGAGTGCTGCATGTACCGCCTTGCGACCGAGCGCTTTTCCGATGTCATGTGGGCGATGCAGCAGCTGCTGTTCACGAGCTTTGACAAGCGCCTCGCACAGTATCTCTGGGACGAGTCCGGCCACGCCCGCGCGCCCGTGCGCGCCACGCACGAGCAGATCGCGCGCGACACCGGCGCCGTGCGCGAGACCGTCACGCGCATGCTGCGCCACTTCGCCGACGACGGCATCGTCTCGCTCGGCCGCGGCACGGTCACGGTCGCGGACGCCGAAAAACTGCGCCGCCTCGCCGGAATGTGACTTTGCCACAGAACGCGGGTGGAAAATCTGTTAAAATCAGCACATACGAATACAGACGACAATTCCAGAAAGGAAGATCATCATGATTACACTGACGAAAGAAAACTTTGCGCAGGAGGTCCTGCAGTCCGACAAGCCCGTGCTCGTGGATTTCTGGGCGACATGGTGCGGCCCGTGCCGCATGATGGCCCCCGTGGTCGAGGAGCTCGATGCCGAGCACCCGGAATACAAGTTCGGCAAGGTCAACGTGGACGAGCAGCCGGAGCTCGCGGGCCAGTTCCGCATCATGAGCATCCCGACGCTGATGGTGTTCCGCGGCGGCCAGGCCGCGGCTGTGAAGGTCGGCGTGACGCCGAAGGAAGAGCTGTTGAAACTCCTCGGCTGAGCCGGGGAACGAGAAGGAGGAGACAAGTATGCACTGCACTGTGAAAATGACCGAGGATCTGTATTGGGTCGGCGCGTCCGACCGCCGTCTGGCCCTGTTTGAGAGCGTGTACCCCATTCCGCGCGGCGTGTCGTACAACGCCTACGTCCTGCTCGACGAAAAGACCGTCCTGCTCGACACGGTGGACCAGTCCGTCGCCGGTCAATTCTTTGAAAACCTCGCCCATGTCCTTGGCGGCCGCCCGCTGGACTACATCGTCGTGCACCACATGGAGCCCGACCACGCCAAGACGCTCGAGGAGACCGTGCGCCGCTACCCCGAGGCGAAGATCATCTGCAACGCGAAGATCCGCGACATGATCCGCAACTACTTCACCTTTGACATTGACGCCCGTGCCATCCTCGTGGCCGAGGGCGATACCTACTGCTTCGGCAAGCACACGTTTGCCTATGTCATGGCGCCGATGGTCCACTGGCCGGAGGTCATGGTCAGCTTCGACACCACGACCGGCACGCTCTTCTCCGCCGATGCCTTCGGCACGTTCGGCGCACTCAATGGCAATCTCTATGCCGATGAGTACGACTTTGAGCACGACTGGCTGCCCGATGCCCGCCGCTACTATACGAACATCGTCGGCAAGTACGGCACGCAGGTGCAGGCCCTGCTCAAGAAGGCCGCCACGCTCGACATCCGCATGATCTGCCCGCTGCACGGCCCGGTCTGGCGCAAGAACATCGGCTGGTTCGTCGATAAGTACAGCAAGTGGAGCTCCTACACGCCCGAGCAGGAGGGCAGCGTGCTCATCGCTTACTCCTCCGTCTACGGCCACACGGAAAACGCGGCGCAGGTGCTCGCCACCATGCTCGCTGAGCGCGGCGTGCGCAACATCGCCATGTATGACGTCTCCGTCACGCACCCGAGCTATGTCGTGGCCGAGGCCTTCCGCTGCAGCCACCTCGTGTTCGCGTCCACGACGTACAACGCCGGCATCTTCTGCAACATGGAGACGGCGCTGCTCGACATCGCGGCGCATAACCTCCAGAACCGCACCATTGCCCTGATCGAAAACGGCTCCTGGGCGCCGACGGCCGGCAAGCTCATGCGCGGCATCCTCTCCAAGCTCAAGAACGTGAACATCCTCAACGAGACGCTCACCATCAAATCCTCGCTCAAGGACGACCAGCTCGCCGCGCTCGCCGAGATCGCGGACGCGCTCGTGGCCTCCATGCCGAAGCCCGCGCCGATCGTCAACGAGGGCAAGCAGAACCCCGCTGCGCTCTTCAAGTTCCAGTACGGCCTGTTCGCGCTCTCCGCCCGCGAAGGGGACAAGGACAACGCCTGCGTCATCAACACCGCCATCCAGATGGCCAACAAGCCCGAGCGCATCTCCATCTCGGTCATCAAGGCCAACTACACCTGCGGCATGATCGAGCGCACCGGCGTGTTCAACCTCTCGCTGCTGACGAAGGAAGTGCCGTTTGCCTTCTTCCAGCACTTCGGCTTCCAGTCCGGCGCGGATGTGGACAAGTTCGCAGACTGGACAGACTGCGCCCGCAGCGACAACGGCCTGTATTACATCAACCGCTATACGAACGCCATGTTCTCCTGCCGCGTCGTCGAGAGCTACGACCAGGGCAGCCACCGGCTCTTCATCGCCGAGATCACGGAGTCCAAGCTCTTCAGCAACGACGAGACCGTGACCTATGACTACTACCGCAGCCACATCAAGCCCGCGCCGCCGAAGCTCGCCCCCGCCGAGAAGGCGACCTGGGTCTGCTCCGTGTGCGGCTACGTGTACGAGGGCGAGACGCTCCCGGCCGATTTCATCTGCCCGCTGTGCAAGCACCCGGCGTCCGACTTCGTCAAGCACGAGGCCAAGCCCGCGGAAAAGCGCGTCGGCTTCGTCTGCACCGTCTGCGGCTACGTGTACGAGGGCGCGGATATGCCGGACGACTTCGTCTGCCCGCTGTGCCACCACCCGAAGTCCGATTTCAAACCGCTCGCGTAAGATATCCTGATAGAGAAAATGCCCCGCCGCAGGTTTCTGCGGCGGGGTATTGTATGTTTCCGTTATTTCGGCAGCACGCGCAGCCAGTTGTCGGCGAAGAGATCCTGCAGCAGCGCGGCGTCATAGCCGCGGGCTTTGATGGCCGCATAGAGCTTTGGGTAGTCCTGCACGCCGGTGATGCCGCCGCCGAGCGTGTCGCACCCGTCGAGGTCGCCGCCGAGCGCGAGCGTCCTGTCGCCGCCAAGGTCGAGCAGATGCTCAACGTGGCGCACGACGGCGTCCATGCCGCCGCCGCCGAGAAAGTCCGTGTAGAGGTTCAGCCCGACCACGCCGCCGCTGTCGCGGATGGCGCGAAAGAGGTCGTCCGAGAGGTTGCGCATGTGCGCGCACACGGCGCGGCTGTTCGCGTGCGAGGCGATCACCGGGCCGAGCCCGAGGCGCACCACGTCCCACGCCGCCGCCTCCGACAGGTGCGACACGTCCGGCAGCATCCGGTGCGCATACAGCGCGCGCACAAAGTCGCGCCCCTGCGCCGTGAGCCCCTGCGCCTGCGCGTCGCAGTGCGAGCCTGCGAGGGCGTTTGCGTGGTTCCATGTCAGCGTCACGTATACGCACTCCCACGCCGCCGCGTCGTCCAGCCGCCGCGGGTCGCACTCCAGCAGCTCCGCGCCCTCGATGCCGAGCAGCGCGGCCGTTTTCCCGGCGGCCCAGGCGGCGCGCACGTCCCGCGCCGTGCGGCAGCGGCGCACGAGATCGGCATTGCGCGCGCATTCCCGCTCCAGCAGCGCGTGCTGCTGCTGCGCGACGGTGTAGAGCGGGGCGCTTGTTTTGCTGCTGTCGGCAAACACGGCGAAGATCTGCGCGTGCTGCCCGAGGGCCGCGCAGCGCGCAAGATCGACGTGGCCGCCGTTTTGCCGCAGCCCCTCGCCGGTGGTCATGCAGCGCGCGAGCGTGTCGCAGTGGCCGTCAAAGCAGCGCATCACGCATCCTCCCGCCGCGTCACGGTCTCGAGATAGTCGTAGTACGGCAGCAGGAAGCCGAACCCGCGCACGAGCGCGTCTGTCAGCGCGGGGGAGAAGAGCAGGTCGTCGTGTTCGCGCACGCACGAGAGGTCGAGCACGCGCTTATTGTACCACGGGCGCAGCAGCGCGCCGGGGTCGCCCTTCGCGCGGGCGTAGTCCTGCCCGGTGAGCACGAAGGTATCCTGCGCGTTCAGGCGCTCGGCCAGCGCCGTCAGCGGCAGGGGATCGGCGTCGATCGCGCGGCGGAAGCACGCCATCGTGTTCGCCTTCGCCCAGTAAAAGCCCATGCCGTAGCTGTAGTTGTGCGGCGTGATCTCGAAATAAAACGCCGGGATCTCCGGCCCGCGGCTGCTGTCGCACCGCAGTGTGAACCAGAGGTTCTCCTTATACGGCCCATTGCCGTGCAGCCGCCGCGCGTCGCGGTAGATGCGCGCCACGTGCAGATACCACTTCCGGTCGGGGTACGCCTGCTCGAGCGCCGCCGTCACGTCCGCGGCCAGCGCCTTCATGGGCCGGTCGAGCGTGTCGAGAAATACCTGCTTGTGCTCCAGAAACCACGGGCGCTCGTTGTGAAAGCGCAGCTCCCAGAGAAAGTCGATCGTTGCGTCGGAAAAGCCTGTGAACATGTGTGTTTCGCTCCTTGTCTCCGCGTGGAAAGTATCCCTATCTTACGCCGAAATATCCGCCCGCGCAAGAGGCTGCACCTTGGAGAAAACCCTGTATTTTTCAGGGTTTTTGTCACATTGCTGAATTATGGTTGCATTTTTGACAAATCTTTTGTATACTATCTATCGCGCGGCTGCTTTGCCGCGGGGAAAATGAAAAATTGCAGAGGAGACAAATCATGATTGACAAAATTGACAGTGTGGTCAATGCGATCGGCGGCTTTTTATATCAGCCGTACATCGTGCCGCTGTTTCTGATCGTCGCGGGCCTGTATTTCACGATCCGCACCGGTCTGATCCAGTTCCGCCTGTTTGGCGAGTCCATCCACGTCGTCGCGGAAAAGCCGAAGGAGAAGGGCAGCATTTCCTCGTTCGGCGCGCTCATGGTGTCCACGGCGTCCCGTGTCGGCACCGGCAACATCGTCGGCGTGTCCACGGCCATCTGCCTCGGCGGCTTCGGCGCCGTGTTCTGGATGTGGGTCGTGGCGCTGCTCGGCGGAGCGAGCGCCTTTATCGAGTCCGCGCTCGCGCAGGTCTATAAGAAAAAGGACGGCAAGGGCGGCTGCGTCGGCGGCCCGTCGTATTACATGGAGCAGGCGCTGCACCAGCGCTGGCTCGGCGTCATTTTCGCCGTCGTGCTCATCCTGACCTATGTGGTCGGCTACAACATGCTCGCGTCCTACAATCTGCAGGACGCCTTCGCCGGCTTTGGCTTCTACGCCAAGGACCGCACGCCGTACATCATCGGTGCGATCCTGGCGGTGCTGTTCGCCGCGTGCGTGCTCGGCGGCGGCAAGCGCCTGACCAATATCACGGGCGTGCTCGTGCCGGTCATGGGCGTGCTGTACATCCTCGTGTCGCTCGTCGTCATTTTCATGAACATCAAGATCTTCCCGAGCGTCATCGCCAACATCTTCCGCGATGCGTTCAATTTCAAGGCGGCGTTCAGCGGCTTTGCCGGTTCGTGCATCATGTGGGGCATCAAGCGCGGCCTGTACTCCAATGAGGCCGGCATGGGCTCGGCGCCGAACGCGGCCGCCACGGCCGACGTCTCGCACCCGGCCAAGCAGGGCCTCGTGCAGATGCTGTCCGTGTTCATCGACACGCTGCTCATCTGCTCGGCCACGGCGTTCATGTGCCTGTGCTCCGGCGTTGAGCCGACCAAGGAAGCGGCCGGCGCGGCCTATGTGCAGGCGTCCATGCAGCAGGCGCTCGGCAGCTTCGGCCCCATCTTCATCGCCGTGTCCATGAGCCTGTTCGCGTTCACGACGCTCATCGGCAACTACTATTACTGCGAGGGCTGCCTGAAGTATATCCTTCGGCGCGACCCGAGCAAGGCGGGCATGACGGTGTTCCGTCTGGCTGCGACGGCGCTCGTGTTCGTTGGCGCCATCGTCAGCGCCGGCCTCGCGTGGGATACGGCCGACATGCTCCAGGGCACGATGGTCATCATCAACATCCCGGTCATCCTCATCCTCAGCAACAAGGGTCTGGCCGTGCTCAAGGACTACATGCGCCAGCGCAAGGAGGGCAAGAACCCCGAGTTCCACGCCGCCGACATCGGCATCACCGGTACGGACTACTGGAACTGAGCCTTCCGAAAACAGAACAGAACAGAAAAACACCGGCCGTTTCGGCCGGTGTTTTTCGCCGTACAGGCGCTTTGTCACGCGGGGATGCGCCGGTACAGCCGCGCACGCAGCAGCGTCGCCAGCGCGAGCTTGACCGCGTCCGGCAGCAAAAACGGCAGCACGCACTTGGCCAGAACCACGCCGAGCGTGATGGCGCCCGTGCGGGTGTAGACGATGAGAAACCACGCCGTTCCGAACGCATAGCACACGAGCAGCCCCACGGCCGCCGAGAGCACGAACACCCACTGGCCCTGCCCCCAGTGCGCCTGCGCGAAGGTGATGATGAGCGTCAGCAGCACAAAGCCGACGAGGTAGCCGCCCGTCGTGCCGAGCAGGGACGCGAACCCGCCGCGAAAGCCCGCGAACACCGGCGCGCCTACCGCGCCCAGCAGCAGATACACCAGCACGCTCACCGTGCCGCGCTTGCCGCCGAGCAGGCCGCACACGGTGAAGATCGCAAACGTCTGCAGCGTGAACGGCACGTCCGCCGGGATGCTGATCCACGCGCACACGGCGATGAGCGCCGCGCCGATTGCGCAGAAGCACAGGTCTCTGGTCGAAAATTTCATAAGATCTCCTCCGATTGTAAAGTAAAACAAAGAACGACTTGACAATCGGACGATAGCACACGCGCGCCAAATTGTCAACCGGTTTTGAAAAATGCTTTACAATTTCGCTGTCATCGGCTAAACTGACACCAGAGAAAGATCCAAAGGAGTGTGATCTCATGCTGCGGGACGATGTTTTGCTCCTGCTCACGGAGGCGGAGGGGTATCTCTCTGGCGAGGAAATGCGCGAAAAGCTGGGCGTGTCGCGCGCGGCGGTCAGCCAGGCGGTGCGCGCGCTGCGCGCAGACGGCTATGATATCGACGCGGTCACGAACCGGGGCTACTGCCTGCGCGCGCGGCCGGACACGCTCACGGCCGGGGACGTGCTGTCCTACCTGCCGGAGGCGCGGCGGGCGACGGTGCGGTGCTTTGCGCAGATCGACTCCACGAACAGTTATCTCAAGGCCGAGGCCATGCGCGGCGCACCGGACGGCCTGTGCGCCATTGCCGACCGGCAGACGGCCGGGCGCGGCCGGGCCGGGCGGCCGTTTCGGTCGGACGCGGGGCAGGGGGTCTACCTGTCCATGCTCCTGCGGCCGAATTGCGCGCCCACGGCGGCCATGACCATGACGGCGCACGTCGCGGTGGCCGTCTGCCGCGCGCTCGAGGCGTGCGGCGTGCAGCCGGGCATCAAATGGACGAACGACCTCGTCCTCGGCACGAAAAAGCTCTGCGGCATCCTCACGGAGCTGACCGTCGAGGCCGAGACCGGCACGGTCGATTCCATCGTGGCCGGCATCGGCGTGAACGTCCGCCAGCGGCCGGAGGATTTCCCGCCGGAGCTGCGCACCATCGCGGGCTCCGTCCGGTCCGAGACGGGGCTGGAGATCTCCCGCGCGCGGCTGGCGGCGGAAATGGTGCGCGCGCTCGACCAAATGTACCTCGACTGGCAGCGCGACCCGCGCGCGTATCTCGACGATTACCGCGCGCGCTGTGTCACGGTCGGGCGGCCGGTGCGCGTCGTGCGCGGCGAGGATGTCCGCACCGGCTTTGCCGAGGCGGTGGACGACGACTTCGCGCTTGTCGTCCGCTGGCCGGACGGCATGCGCGAGACCGTCACCGGCGGCGACGTGTCCGTGCGCGGCCTGTTTGGCTATCTGGATTGAGGGGGTTCACTCCCGCACGGCGAGCAGGTACTGCACGCCTGCCGGCGCGGCCATGGGGAGGTCCGGATTTCCGCGGTTGCGCGCGGTGAAAAACCGCCGCGTCATCGCCTCCACATCCCACACCTCCCGGACGGCAAAGCCGCAGGATGCGAGCAGCGCCAGCATCTCCTGCGGGGTGTAGCGCGCCTGCATCCGCTCTCCGGCCGCCTCTGCCAGCGCGCGGTTGACGGCGGCGCTGCGGCTCGACGTGCTCGGCGGCAACGTCCCGGCCGAGCGGCTCTACGCCGGGCAGGGGTTCGAGCGCCGCGGCACGGTGCGGATGTTTTACGCCGACACCGGCTGGACGGACTACGGTCTCTATGAATACCTGCTGTGAGCGGGCAGAAAAAACCGGCTGCGGACTTTCCGCAGCCGGTTTTTCGCATATGGTCGCGCTCAGTACGCGCTGATGGGCAGCGAGTCGTCGTCCTGTCCCTTTTCCACGGAGCGGATGACGATGTCGTAGCCGACGTTCTCGTTGACCTGCACGTGCACGGTCTCGCCCGCGCGGTGGCCCATGACGGCCTTGCCGACGGGGGACTCCTTGCTGATGAGGCCCTCGAGCGCGTTCTGCCGCAGCGTCGTCACGAGGCGGATCGTCTGCTCCTCGTCGTCGTCCGGGATATAGATGACCACCTTGTCGAACAGACCCACCACGTCGCCGGACGAGTGGTCGGAGATGACCTTCGCCGTGTCCACCATCCGCTGCAGGTAGCGGATGCGGCTGTCGTTGCGGTTTTTCTCGCGCTTGGCGGCCTTGTATTCAAAGTTCTCGCTCAGGTCGCCGAAGCCGCGCGCCACCTTGACCTCCTCGATCAGCTTCGGCCGCAGCTCCCGTGTGCGGTAGTCGATCTCGTCTTTCATCTTCTGAATGTCGACTTCCGTCAGTTCGTCATACATGAAAAACACCTCGATTTCTCAGGCGTCCATCTTATCACATTCCGTGTCGGAAGAAAAGGCTTTGCGGTCGTTTTCCACGAGCTGCCTGCGAAAGATCGCGCGGAACACCCCGCGCGTGGCCGGCCCCCGCGGCAAAGATCTGCCACAGCAGCGCCCACGGCAGGTTGCGGTAGAGCGTGGCGAGAAAGCGCGCGAAAAACTCTGCGTCGATGCCCGTGAACAGCGCCGTTGCGATCAGGCTCATCGACGGGCACATGACCATGACCGTGCAGCCGGACACGCCCAGCGTCACGAGCAGCGGGTTGTCGCGCCCCGGCCGGACGAATTTGTGCGCGATGTGCTGCCCTGCGCGGCTGCCATAGAGCATGGAGACGACAAAGACGATCGCGCCCATGAACGCGGTCTCCTTCAGCGCGGGCAGAAAGACCGCGTTGGACATCGCGCCGAGCTTGTGCGCGACGTTGGCGACCTCCATCCCCAGCGCCATGAAATACGACATCAGCAGTCCGAAGACCGCACCCTGTGTTTTTGTCTGCGGCATATTGCAGACCTCCTTTTTTGATGTGCGGCTGCTTTGCGCCGGGCAAACAAAAAAGCGCACAGCGTCCGGTGTCCGGATGCTGCACGCTTTGCGTTCCTGTTGTGTCAGTGCTACACGAGCCAGCTTCTTTTTTAGCAGATCCCGGCCGAAAAGTCAAGCGCCGGCACATGATTTTCCGCTCCCCGGGCACACTAGCCCATATTGAAAGGAGTGGTTCGGATGGACCTGCTGCAAGTGGCGGTTACGTCCGTGGGTGCGTTTGTGGCGCTGTTTCTGCTCTCCAAGCTCATGGGCCACCGCCAGATCTCGGAACTGAGCGTCTTTGACTACGTCAACGGCATCACCATCGGCTCGATCGCCGCCGAGATGGCCACGGAACTGGAAAAACCGCTGCGTCCGCTCGTGGCCATGGTGGTCTGGGCGCTGCTGGTTTGGCTGCTCGAGGCGCTGACGAGCAAGTGTCCGCGCCTGCGCAAATATATCAGCGGCGCGCCGTCGATCATCTTTGACAACGGCAAGCTCTACCGTCGCAACATGAAAAAGGCCCGCCTCGACCTGAGCGAATTTCTCATCCAGTGCCGCCAGCAGGGCTTTTTCGACCTCGGCGCCATCCAGACGGCGGTCTATGAGCCCGACGGTCGCCTGACCATCCTGCCCGTGGCGGCCCGCCGCCCGGCCACGCCGGAGGACATTGGCATTGCCCCGGAAAAGGAGCAGATCTTCACCGAGCTCATCATGGACGGCCGCGTCCTCGGCGAGAACCTGCACCGCATGGGCGTGGACGAGACGTGGCTGCTCAGGCAGCTGCGCCAGCAGGGCTACCACAGCGCGCGCGAGGTGTTCCTCGCCGTGGCCGATGCCAACAAGCAGGTGGCCGTCTACCCCGTCAGCACTTGACAGATTCCGAAAACCGCGCTATGATTGCTTCAAATTATTGAACTTTTGAAGTGAGAGGCGATCACTATGCAGCATACGGAGCTTCGGCGCACGGGGAAATTCCTGCTTTTCTCGTGCTCGGCCGGGCTGATCGAGCTCGGCAGCTTTGCGCTCTTCAACGAGGTGTTCCGCTGGCCGTACTGGGGCGCGTACCTGACGGCGCTCGTGCTGTCGGTGCTGTGGAACTTCACGTGCAACCGGCGCTACACCTTCCGCTCGACGGAGAAGGTGACGCGGGCCATGACGCTCGTGTTTTTGTACTACTGCGCGTTCACGCCGCTGTCCACGCTGCTCGAGCACAGGCTTGCGGACGTGCAGGGGTGGAACGGCTACCTCGTGACGGGGCTGAACATGGTGCTGAATTTCGTGACGGAGTTTCTCTACCAGCGCTTCGTGGTCTACCGCAAATCCCTGGACACGAACAAACTTGCGCACACCCATTCCTGATCGGATCCGTTTCCCGGGCGCGGCGGGCGCTCTGCTTTTTCGGCAGAGCGCCCGCTGCGCCGTCTTGTATTTTCCGCACAGGTTTGGTATCATAAGGGGCATGAGATCGACAGCTCCGCGCCAGGAGCGGGAGGGAGCGGACATGAAAACAGCCATCGTGACCGACGGAAAATACCGGTCGTCCATCGCGGCGGTGCGCGCGCTGCACCGCACGGGCTATCAGGTGATCGTGACGCAGACGCGTGCCGACGTGCACGCCGTGCCGGCGGTCGCATCCTCGCGCTGCTGCGCCGCCTTCCGGTGGATCGACGGCGCTGCGGCCGACGACGGCTACGCGGACCGGCTCGCGGCGCTGCTGGAGACATATGACCACCCGGTGCTGTTTTGCGTCGGCGCGGTCACGCTCAACACGGTCGCCGCGCAGCGGGAGCGGTTTGCCCGGATCGCGGATTTTCTCATCGCGCCCCGGCCCGTGCTCGACGCGCTCAATGATAAGGAAACGGTGCACGCGCGCGCGCAGAGCCTCGGCATTCCCGTGCCGCGGCAGTATGATGGCGTGCCGCCGGAGCGCTACCCCGTTGTCATCAAGCCGCACTGCGGCGAAAAATTCGGCCTCAAGGCCGCTGACCGCTACGCCGTCGCCGACACGCCGGAGGCGTATGCGCAAATCCTCGCGCGCATGCAGCGCTACGATCCGTCGCCCATCGTGCAGGACAAGATCGCCGGCCCGGGCATCGGCGTGAGCCTGCTGCTGGACCGGGACGGCCGTATGATCAGCGCGCTGTGCCACCGCCGCATTCGGGAGTACCCGATCACCGGCGGCCCGTCGACCTGCTGCGAGAGCTTTTATGACGCCGCGCTCATCGACCGCGCGTACCGGCTGCTGCACTCGTTCGGCTTCACGGGCATGGCCATGGTGGAGTTCAAGGGCGACTGCCTGCTGGAGGTCAACCCCCGCGTCTGGGGCAGCTTCCCGATGACGGAGGCGGCCCAGAGCCCGCTTGTGGCGCACTATGCCCGCGCCGCGGCGGGGGAGCGGGTGGCCTATGCCGCGCAGGATTACCGGACCGGCGTGCGTATGCGCTTTCTGCTCAATGACACGCTCGCCGCGCTGCACTATCTGCGCGCCGGGCGCATCGGCGTGTTCCTGCGCAGCATTGCCGACCTGTTCACGGCGAAGGAGGCCCTGCGCTGCCGGGGCGACAACCGCGTGTTCTGGGTCTATCTGAAAAACAGCCTGTTTGCGCGCGGGTGATTTCCGCGCAGAGAGGAGCTTCTGCCCATGGAGGTCAAACTCGACCTGCACATTCATTCCGAGCACTCGCCGGACGGGCGCATGGCCCTTGACGAGATCGTCGCGTGCGCGCGTGCACGGGGCTTGCAGGGCGTCGCCGTGTGCGATCATGACCGCGCCCTGACCGAGACGTGGGACGCGCCGGATTTTCTGCTCATCCCCGGCATTGAGCTCTCGACGGATCGGGGGCATCTGCTGGGCCTGTTCGTCACCGAGCAGATCGAGGCACGGGAGCTGGACGCCGCGATCGACGCCGTGCACGCCTGCGGCGGCCTCGCCGTGATGGCGCACCCGTTCGAGCGCAGCAGCGATGCACAGCGGCTCGACGCCTACCTCGACCGGCTCGACGGCATCGAGGTCTGGAACGGCCGGGCCGACCGCAAAAACCCGCAGGCCAACGCCATGGCGTGCGCGCTTGCGCAGCGCGCGGCAAAGCCGGTCACGGCCGGCAGCGACGCGCACCTGCCGGAGGAGATCGGCAACGGCGTCGTGACGCTGGAGGCCGACGCGCTGACGCTGCCGGCCGTCCGTGCGGCGCTGCTGCGCGGGGCGACGGCCGTGGACGGGCGGCGCGGAAAGGCGCGCTATGTCGCCGAGAGCCAGCTGACCAAGCGCCGGCGCACCCATGCCGGCGCGGCAGCCTATGTCAAGTGGGCGCTCTTTGCCGCAAAGTGCTGCCTGCAGGATATCACTTGGAAAGGGGAGACCTATCATGTCCTGGATCGTTAAAGTAGGAAAGCAGGGCAAAAAGATCGTCAAGAAGCTCATCACGCCCGCAGAAAAACACTATGTCGGCTACACCCGGCGCATCGAGCGCGTGCACACGACGCGGCGCATCTGCGCCATGACGTTTGACGACGGGCCGATGGGCCTGCCCGCGTCGCCGGACCGGTTCGACGGCCGGACGCTCACGGACGTGCTGCTCGACACGCTGGCGCAGTACGGCGCGCGCGGCAGCTTCGACGTCATCGGCGACACGAGCGCCAACTACCCCGACGAGGCCGGAAAGCTCGGCAGCGCCGCGTGGGGCGGCGTGCGCTTTGACCATTACCCGGATATTCACTGCGACGAGCAGGGCGGCGCGGAGCACAACGACCGCCTCATCCGCCGCATGCTCGCCGAGGGCCACCAGATCACGAACCACGGCTACCGGCACATCATTTTCGGCAAGAAGCCGTTCGTGTACGGCGCGCGCGAATATCTCCCCGGCTTTGACGCCGCGGTGGAGGATCTCACCCGCCTGCACACGCTCATGCAGACGCGCTACGGCTATACGATGACGCTCGCGCGCCCGCCGCACTATGTGGACAAGATGACCGGCGGATTCACGAGCTACGATGTCTATGACCACATGGGCTACCAGTACATGGCGGCGTCGTTTGACGGCGCGGGCTGGCTCCCGTCCACGGATCCCGACCCGGAGGCGGCGCTGCAGGCGGAGATCCGCGCCATGGTCGAGCCGATGCGCAAGGCGCTGGAAAAAGACCCGGACTTTTTCTGCGGCCAGATCATTTTCCAGAAGGATGGCTACAACATGGCCAAGCGCACGCCGGTGGCCTTCGCCCTCGGCGAGCAGCTGGCGCTGCTGCAGGAATACGGCTATCAGGTCGTGCCGGTGGGCGAGCTGCTGGCGGAGAGCCCCTTTGCGGACGTCGGCCGCGACGAGCCGCTATTTGACCGCCTGACGGCGCTCGCACAGCAGCGGGCGATCGTCTTTTCCGATAACCGCCTGCGGCTCGACGATCCCATGACGGTGGGCGAGCTGGCGATGCTGCTGGCGCCGAAGGCGGAGACCATCACGCGCCGCGTCGCGCAGCTGCGCCGGACCGGCCGCGCCGGCGCTTACGACGGCGCGATGGCCTGGTGCCGGGAAAACGGCCTCGTCTCCGAGGCGGCGCACCCGGCGGATCACGTGACCGCGCTGCCGGAGGCGTGGTTCGTTCCCACGGACAGCTTTACCCGCCGGGATGTCTATGCGGCGTTCCGCATGGATCGGCTCTGAGCGATACAAAAACAAACAGCGCCGGACGGAAGCCCGTCCGGCGCTGTGCGTTTATGAAAGTTTGAAATCCGGGAAATACTTTTCTGCGAAGGGCACGCGCTGCACCTGAAACGTCCGCCCGCGCAGGTATTCCAGGATACCCGCGTCCGTCGGCAGCGTGAACGTGAGCTTGTAGGAGTAGAGCATCTGCCCCGTCTCGCCGTAGGTGCGGTTGATGCGCTCGCGGCCGTACTTTCCGTCGCCGAGCAGGGGGCAGCCGGCGGCGGCCATCTGCGCGCGGATCTGGTGCGTGCGGCCGGTCAGCAGCCGGCACTCGACGAGCGAGAGCCCCCTGGCCGAGCACAGCGTGCGGTATTCCGTCACGGCGGTCTTGGCACCGGGCTGCGGCTTTTTCGTCACGTAGACCTGGTTTTTCACCGCGTCCTTGAATAGATACCCCTCCAGCCGGCCCTCGGCGGGCTTCGGCCGGCCGCAGACGACGCAGAGGTAGGATTTTTCGATCTCGCGGCCGCGGATCTTGTCGTTCAAAATGCGCAGCGCCTCGGCATTTTTCGCCGCGATGACGATGCCGCCGGTGTTGCGGTCGATGCGGTTGCACAGCGCTGGGGTGAAGGCGTTTTCCGCCTTCGGGTCCCACTCGCCGGTCTGGCGCAGGTAGGCCTGGATGTTCGAGATGAGCGTGTCCCAGCTCCACTCGCCCGCACTGTGGCACAGCACGCCGGGCTTTTTGTCCGCCAGCAGGATGTTTTCGTCCTCGTAGACGATGTCGAGCCGCGGCGTTGCGATCTTCAGCCAGGCGTTGTGCTCCGTGGGCTTTTCAAAAAACTCGTCGTTGATGTATAATTGCAGCACGTCCCCCTCGACCAGGCGCACGTCGCGCTTGGCGGCCTTGCCGTTGCGCTTGATGCGCTTGAGGCGGATATATTTCTGCAGCAGCGATTCCGGCAGCAGGGGAACGGCCTTGCCGACGAAGCGGTCGAGCCGCTGGCCGGCGTCATTTTTGCGTATCTGGATCTCTTTCATGTCACACACCATCTCCACGCAACGATTATCGCGGATTTTCAGCGTATTGTCAACACAAATTCCTGTTGACAATTGGGGTGGATATCATCTATAATACTAAAGCGATTGTGCGAGGTGCGCTATGAAGCTGAATCTGAGAGAAATCATAGAAATTCCCGGCGGCAGTGTTCAGTTTGCGCAGGAGCTGGACACGGCCCTGCTCGACTTTCCCTCCGTCCGGGCCTACACCGCGCCGATCACGGCCGAGGGCAAGGTGGTCAATACGGCCGGCATCCTCACGCTGCAGGGCAAACTGCACGCGCAGATGCTGTGTGTGTGCGACCGCTGCGGCGCGGAGTTTCCGCGCACGGTCGACCTCGACCTGCACGCCGACATCACGGCGGATGCGCAGGACGACGATCCTGAGGTGTTTACGCTCGACGGAGACTGGCTCGATGTGGACGAGGTGCTCTCCACCAGCTTCATCCTCAGCATGGATACCAAGTGCCTGTGCAAGCCCGACTGTGCCGGACTGTGCGACCGCTGCGGCGCGAACCTGAACCTCGGGCCGTGCCGGTGTCAAAAACCCCGCGATCCAAGAATGGCTGTATTAGAGCAGCTTTTGGATAATAAAACTGACGAAGAAGAGGAAGCTGCTCATAACAGCGACTGACGAGGAGGTGTCATCATGGCAGTCCCGAAAGGAAAAGTGTCTCGACAGAGACGTGACAAGCGTCGTTCGTCCCACTGGAAGCTCACCGCTCCCGCGATTGTGAAGTGCCCGAACTGCGGCGCATTCGTCATGCCCCATCACGCCTGCAAGACCTGCGGCAAGTACAACGGACGCGACGTCATCAAGGTTGACGACTAAAAGAAGCTGAGAAGAGGAGCACTTGCCCCTCTTCTTTTGCTATGTGCCGGAGTTTCCCGGCGCATAGCAAAGGAATCCCGAGCAAAGGAGGCGCGGCGTATGCATCGCTGCACGATCAGCCACATCGACCCCGACAGCCCGCTGCGCCACGCGGCCCATCCCGGCGACCGGCTGGTGTCCATCAACGGCAACCCGATCACCGATGTGCTGGACTATAAATACTACGCCTATGACCCGGAACTGGCGGTGTGCCTGCGCCGCCCGGACGGGACGGAGCACACCGTGCACGTGTCGAAGCCCCTCGGCGGCGAACTGGGGCTGGACTTTGAGACCTACCTCATGGACAACGCCCACTCGTGCGCCAACCACTGCGTGTTCTGCTTCATCGACCAGATGCCGCCGGGTATGCGCCCGACGCTGTATTTCAAGGACGACGACGCGCGCCTGAGCTTCCTCATGGGCAATTATATGACGCTCACGAACCTGTCCGAGCGCGAGGTGCAGCGCATCATCCACCTGCACATCAGCCCCATCAATGTCTCCGTGCACGCGACGGACCCGGAGCTGCGCTCGTTCCTGCTCGGCAATCCCCGCGCGGGCAAAACGCTCGAGATCATGCGGCGCTTTTCTGACGGCGGCATCACCATGAACTGCCAGATCGTCTGCTGCCCCGGCCTGAACGACGGCGCGCAGCTGCAGCGCACGATGCACGACCTCGCGGCGCTCTATCCAAAGGTGCACAGCGTGTCGATCGTGCCGGTCGGGCTGACGAAGTTCCGCGAGGGGCTCTACCCGCTCACGCCGTTCACGCCCGAGCACGCGGCCGAGACGCTCGACCTCGTCAACGCCTTCGGCGACGAATGCGTCAAAAAATTCGGCGCGCGCGTCTTCTTCTGCGCCGACGAGCTGTATCTGAAAGCGGGGCGTGAGCTGCCGCCGGAGGAATTTTACGAGGAATTCACCCAGCTGGAAAACGGCGTCGGCATGCTGCGCCTGCAGCAGACGGAGTTTCGCTCGGCGCTGAGCCTGTCCGATCCGCCGGACGGCGTGCCGTTTTCCATGGCGGCGGGTGTTTCGGCGGCGCCGTTTCTGGAAAAACTTTTGTGTACGGCGCAGGAAAAGTATGCTACAATAAAAGGACACGTCTACGCGATCGAAAATGATTTCTTCGGCCGCAGCATCAATGTCTCCGGTCTCATCACCGGGCAGGACCTCATCGCGCAGCTGCGCGGGAAGGATCTCGGCGAGCGGCTGCTGATCTCGAACAACATGGTGCGCCACGACGAGCTGGACTTTCTCGACGACATTACCCTCGAGCAGGCCAGCGCCGCGCTCGGCGTGCCCATCTACCCCGTGGACGCCGACGGCTTCGCTCTCTGCGACGCCATGTTCGGCATCCTGCCGGAGGTGCACCTGCCCGACCGGGGCAATGGCAGCACCGACGGCGCGGAATACTACAAATACAATCCCCATAAGGAGGGATAATCATGTCCAGACCCCTGGTTGCGATCGTGGGCCGGCCGAACGTCGGCAAGTCCATGCTCTTCAATAAGCTCTGCGGCCGCCGCCTGTCCATCGTGGAGGACACGCCCGGCGTCACGCGCGACCGGCTCTATGCCGAGTGCGAGTGGTGCGGCCGCACGTTCGATATCGTCGATACCGGCGGCATCGAGCCGAGCACCGACAATGAGATCCTGCTCTTCATGCGCGAGCAGGCGCAGCTCGCCATCGACGCGGCCGACGTCGTCGTGCTCGTCACCGAGATCGGCACCGGCGTCACCGCCGCCGATCAGGAAGTGGCCAATATGCTCCTGCGCTCGAAAAAGCCCGTCGTGCTGGCCGTCAACAAGATGGACTCCACCGGCGCGGTCGACCCCGGCATCTATGAGTTTTACTCCCTCGGCCTCGGCGACCCGATCGCCGTCTCCGCCGTGCACGGCCACGGCACGGGCGACCTGCTCGACGCCTGCCTGGAGCATTTCCCGCCCGCGGATGCGGACGATGCGGACGCGGACTACACCCGCGTCGCCGTCATCGGCAAGCCGAACGTCGGCAAGTCCTCGCTCGTGAACCTCATCCTCGGTGAAAAGCGCGTCATCGTCAGCAACGTCGCCGGCACGACGCGCGACAGCGTCGACACCCGCTTTGAGAACAAATACGGTAAGTATATCTTTGTCGATACCGCCGGCATCCGGCGCAAGTCCCGCGTGGACGACCGCATTGAGAAATTCTCCGTCATGCGCGCCAAGCTCGCCATCGAGCGCGCGGATGTGTGCCTGATCATGATCGACGCGCGCGACGGCGTCACGGAGCAGGATACGAAGATCGCCGGCCTCGCGCACGAGGCGGGCAAGGCGTCCATCATCGTCGTGAACAAGTGGGACCTGGTTGACAAAGAGACCGGCACCATGGAGAAAATGCGCAAGGACGTCCTGCGCGACCTGAGCTTCATGTCCTACGCGCCGGTGCTGTTCATCTCGGCCCTGACCGGCCAGCGCACCGAGCGGCTGTTCGAGCTCATCAACTTTGTCAACGACCAGAGCGCCATGCGCATCACCACCGGCATGCTCAACAACGTCCTCGCCGACGCGCAGGCGCGCGTCCAGCCGCCGACGGACAAGGGCCGCCGCCTGAAGATCTATTACATGACGCAGACGGGCGTCAAACCGCCGTGCTTCGTCGTGTTCTGCAACAGCCGGGAGCTGTTCCATTTTTCCTACCAGCGCTATCTGGAAAACCAGATCCGCGCCGTGTTCGGGCTGGAGGGCACGCCCATCCGCATGGTCATCCGTCAGAAGGGGGAGCAGGAATGATCCCCGGCCTGCTCGCGGCCATCGCCGTTTTCTCCTACCTGCTCGGCGGGCTCAACGGGGCGATCATCGCATCGAAATACGTCTTTCACCGTGACGTGCGCGATTACGGCAGCGGCAACGCCGGCCTGACGAATTTCTACCGCACGTTCGGCGCGCCCGGCCTCGCCATCGTCATCGGCACGGACGTGCTCAAGACCGTCATCGCCGTCGTGGCCGGCGGGCTCATCATGGGCACGCAGGGCGCGGCGTCCACGGGGCAGGTGTTCGCGGGCTTTTGCGTCATGCTCGGCCACATCTACCCGGTGTTTTACGGCTTTCGCGGCGGCAAGGGCGTGCTCTGCGCCGAGACGATGCTGCTGATCGTGAGCTTTCCGACCGGCCTTGTCTCGCTGCTGATTTTTGTCGGCATCGTCTGGGCCACGCGCTATGTGTCGCTCGGCAGCATCTGCGGCGCGCTCATCGCGCCCATCGGCGTGCTCGCCGCCTGCGGCAAGCTGCCGGCACTGCTGAGCCTGTTTTGCGTCATTCTGCTCGTGGTCAAGCACCGCAGCAACATCGGCCGCCTCATCCGGCACAAAGAGTCCAAACTGTCTTTTAAGAAAGACCTGTCCGATAAATTTGACGACGAAGATTTTTGAAACAAAGAGAAGAGGGAATGAAACCTATGCTTGAACTCAAACACCTTTGCTTTGAGGCCGAAACGGACGCCGGTGTCCGCCAGATCCTCAAGGACGTGAGCCTCACGGTCGATGAACGCATGGTCGTCATCACCGGCCCGAACGGCAGCGGCAAGTCCACCATGGCCAAACTCATCGCCGGCATCGAGCAGCCGACCTCCGGCCAGATCCTGCTCGACGGGGAGGACATCACCCACATGTCCATCACCGAGCGCGCCCGCCGCGGCATCAGCTTCGCTTTCCAGCAGCCGGTGCGCTTCAAGGGCATCACGGTCTTTGACCTCATCAGCATCGCCTCCGGCAAGAAGCTCTCGACGAACGAGGCCTGCACCTACCTGTCCGAGGTCGGCCTGTGCGCACGGGATTATGTCAACCGCGAAGTGAACGCCAGCCTCTCCGGCGGCGAGCTCAAGCGCATCGAGATCGCGACCATGCTCGCCCGCGGCACGAAGATGTCCATCTTCGACGAGCCCGAGGCCGGCATCGACCTCTGGAGCTTCCAGAACCTCATCAGCGTGTTCGAGAAGATGCACGAGACGATCCACGGCAGCATCCTCATCATCTCGCACCAGGAGCGCATCCTTGAGACGGCCGACAAGATCGTCGTGCTCGTCGACGGTGAGATCCGCGCCATCGGCAGCAAGGATGAGATCATGCCCGTGCTCATGCAGGCGTCGAGCGTGTGCAGCCGTCTGGCTGACAAGGTCTGAGGGAGGGAATCACCATGGATGCAATTGAGAAAAAACTGCTCGAAGAGGTCGCCGACCTCCACGGCATCCCCGAGGGTGCCTATAACATCCGCGCCGACGGCAAGCTCGCCGGCCGCAACACGACCGCGCACATCAACATCGTCACGAAGGAAGACAAGCCCGGCATCGACATTTACATCGCCCCCGGCACGAAAAACGAGAGCGTGCACATCCCGGTCATCATTTCCCAGACCGGCCTCAAGGACATGGTCTACAATGACTTTTACGTCGGTGAGGACTGCGACGTGACCATCGTCGCCGGCTGCGGCATCCACAACTGCGGCACGCAGGAGTCCCGCCACGACGGCATCCACAGCTTCTTCGTCGGCAAGAACGCCAGGGTGCGCTACATCGAAAAGCACTACGGCGAGGGCGACGGCAACGGCGAGAACGTCATGAACCCGACGACGATCGTCGACCTCGGCGAGAACGCCTACATGGAGATGGAGACGACCCAGATCAAGGGCATCGACTCCACATACCGCGACACGCAGGCCCACCTGGCGGACGGCGCCACGCTCATCATCAAGGAAAAGATCATGACGCACGGCCATCAGCACGCGGAGACGAACTTCTCTGTTGACCTCGACGGCTATGATTCCAGCACGAACGTCATCTCCCGCTCCGTCGCCAAGGATTACTCCAGCCAGATGTTCAACTCCAACATCCGCGGCAACAACAAGTGCGCCGGTCACTCGGAGTGCGACGCCATCATCATGGACAGCGGCACCGTCGGTGCACGCCCGGAGATCACGGCCAACTCCGTCGAGGCCAGCCTCATCCACGAGGCCGCCATCGGCAAGATCGCCGGCGAGCAGCTCAACAAGCTCATGACCCTCGGCCTGACCGAAAAGGAAGCCGAGGAGCAGATCATCAGCGGCTTCCTGAAGTGAGGTGCGCGGCGTGATCGAGATCCTCTGCTTCGGTGACAGCAACACCTATGGCTTCACGCCCGACTGGAAGCACCGCTACGGGCGCGATATTCGCTATCCCGGCGTGCTGCAGGCCCTGCTCGGCGACGGGTATTACGTTGCGGAGGACGGTCTGGTCGGCCGCACAGCGGCCTTTCCAGACAGCAACCGCGACGGGCGCTCCGCGCTCGAGACGCTGCCGCTGAGCATCGAGAGCCACGGCCCGGTGCAGTATATCATCCTCATGCTCGGTACGAACGACTGCAAGATCGACAAGTCCCGTTCCGCCGAGGACGTGGGCGCCGGCATGGACAAGCTCGTGCGGCTCGTCATCGGCATGCTGCCCGCGTGGACGAAGATCCTGCTCGTGGCCCCGCCGCCGCTCGGCCCGGCCGCGCCGCAGCGCGACCCGGAGTATGACGCGCAGTCGCTCGCCGTCTCGCAGGGCGTGGCGGCGCAGTATCAGATGATCGCCGAGGCGTATGGCCTGCGGTTTCTGGACGCCGGCACGGTCACGCAGATGAGCGCGCTCGACGGCGAGCATCTCGACCCCGACGGGCACAAGAAGCTGGCCGCCGCCATCGCGGACATCGTCCGCCGCGACTGCGAGGCGTGAGCGCGCGGGCGCACAGACAATGCGAAAGAAACCCTCTGCGCGGCGGCCGAATCGCCGCGCAGATTTTTTCGCGGAAATGCAAAAACGTTCTTGACATTCGTGTCGTTTTCTGATATGATACACCTTGCCTGTGGGGGTATAGCTCAGCTGGGAGAGCGCTTGAATGGCATTCAAGAGGTCAGCGGTTCGATCCCGCTTATCTCCACCACGAAAATCCTGTAATCTTTGAGATTACAGGATTTTTTCGTTTTAAATTTTTCGTGGGCGCTATGCAACAGGGTGTGAAATAAATCGAAAAATTTGTTCTATTTCATACTCCGTTGCACACTCTCTGCACAGTCCTGTTTATGGGACTGGCGCTCTGATAGTATGAAAGCACAGAGAAAAACCGGCTTTGGGAAAGGAGAAACGATATATGGTTTTTTGCACTCATATATATTATTGTTGGGCTGGTTCGTGAGAGCTATCTGGAGTTTGTTGCTGCGCAGTACGATTGCGATCAATGCAGATGGATGGAGGAGAGTAAGCGCAATGGACAGCTGCCCGCGGACTACGAATGGTGGGGGCGCTAGCGCAGGACATTGGCACTGCCGAACAAGAAAAATAAACGGAGCATGCGGGCGGTGCATCAGCACCACCCGCATTTTGCGCGTTGCCTTCTGCTCGTTTGACAGGCAGTGCGCTGGCATGTATACTGATACTGCTAGGAATGAAATGTGAGCGAATATAGATATGCCAAGGAAGACCATATCAGGTGGAAGTATTATGCTGAACATTTTGCAAACATAGGGTGATGCGCGATGATTAAGATAAAGCCAGTACTTGTAAATGTTGTTGTTATGTATAGTCTTATGCTAGGGGGGATGGCGCTAAGCTGCTTTGACGCAATAGAACGAGGGGTGCATCTGTCAGCCGTTTATAATTTTCTAGTATGGATACTTGGTGGAACGTTATGTGTGATTTGCATATGCCATACCTATAAAATTGATGAAAAGGGAGTGCGCCAGTTATGGCTGTTTATCCCGAAATTTACACCTTGGTCCGCTTTTACCGAGGTGTCGATCGAGCCGCTGTTTCCCGATCAACCGTCCGATACACGAGACCGATATGTGATATGCTTCAATCGCGGCGTCAGCAGAATCAACCAGTCCTCGTCAGCCGGAACGCACCTGATGCGCTTTCTTGTGTTTGAGCTCTTAGATGGGCCTCCGACCAAGCGGCAGAACTGGCGAGTTTTTCGTTATCCTTATATCCAGAGAGACGAAATTCTTCAATTGTTAGAAACGGTAGGTGTAACTGTGATTGAGCGTGACTACAATTGAAGGGGTTAAGTGAAGGGCGAACGGAAGTCGAAAACTTGTGAACAGGAAAAATCCCCGGCGTGCGGTGAATACCGTCGCCGGGGATTTTTCATGATGCGTTTATTTGAAAACTGAGTCAGGTTTTGGCCGCGGACGGCGCAGATAAAACCGCTGCAGTTCTTTGATCGTGTAGTTGGTGCCAAATTGGCGATTGATGAGATTGCGCGCCATACCCCAGTTCCAGCCGTGCTCGCCAACGAGCCGGTACAGGACGTCGAGTATTTCGGGCTGCATATCGGGTCATCCTTTCTGATTCTGAAAGTTTCCCGGCCGCATGATCCGCGGCGGTACAGCGCCGGCAGGAAATGTCCCGAGATCCGGCACTGCCGCTAGGAGAAAAGATAGCATATTTCAGGCGAAAATGCAAGGAAATAACAAAAAATCTTGTATAGATGAGATAAAGATTTGCAAAAATCCCCGGCCGACGATTTTTCCGTCGGCCGGGGATGCGATTTTGTGCCGCCGCGGTCATTTGCCGAGGGACTTGACCCAGTCGGTGACTTCCTGCTGCGTGACGGAGGAGGGGAAGCGCTGGCCTTCCTGCCAGTCGCCGGTGCCGGCGAGCGCCGCGAGCTGCGTGCCGCTCTCGCCGATGCCGCTGCTGGCGGAGGTGCAGAAGGGGATGACCGTCTTGCCGGTGAAGTCATTGGCCTTGACGAACGTGTCCACAGGCCACGCGGCGATGCCCCACCAGATCGGGTAGCCGATGTAGACGGTGTCATAGTCGGCCCAGTTATCTGCGGTCGTGGTCTTGAGCGCCACGTCGCGCAGGGTCTCGTCGTCATGCTCGCGCGAGACGCGGCTGTCGGCGTTGTTGTAGTCCAGGTCGGCGCTCGTGTACGGCTCGGCCGGTTCGAGCTCCAGCAGATCGCCATCCGTCGCGGCGGCGATGGCCTCGGCCGCGGTCTTCGTGCTGCCGGTCGCGGAGAAATAGACGACGAGCGTCTTGCCGCCGGCAGCGGCGGGGGCCGTGGTGGCCTCGGGCGCTGCGGTCCTGCTGCCGCAGGCGGCGAGGCTCAGCAGCATGATCGCGCCGGTCAGCACGGGGATGAGCTTTTTCATGGCGATGCCTCCTCAGTCGTGGATGGCCGCAATCCAGCGGTCAATGGTCTTGTCCGGTGTGCGCAGCGTTGTGTCGTCGAAGTGCACGTCGAGGCCCGGCTTCACGTCCGCGCCCGGGCACAGTGCCCGCATATCCCGAATCGAGCGACCGAGCCAGCCGCCGTTCGTGGCGAAGGGGTAGACGGTCTTGCCGCTGAGGTCGTGCGCGGTCAGGAACGCGCGCGTGGCCGGGGCGCAGGTGTACCACCAGACGGGCGTGCCGAGCACGATCGTGTCGTAGCGGTCAAGGTCGATGTCCATCGCCTTGAGCTCCGGCAGGAAGCCGCGCTTGACCTCCTGCTCGCCCTGCGCGACCACATCGTCATATGAGCCGGTGTAGGGTACGACGGTGTCGATGCGGGCGATGTCGCCGCCGATGGCGCTGTGGATGCGCTCGGCGATGCGCTGCGTGTTGCCGCGGTAAGAATAATAAAGAATGAGAGATTTCATATCGCTTACCTCCGTATTGCATATTGTTTTCATCTTACCGTCATCATACAGCATGAAGCTGACTTTAGGTCAAGATTGTGAAATGTAAATTTTTCTTGAATAAGGTGAAAGAGCGCAAAAAGCCCCGCACCGGTATGGTGCAGGGCTGTGTGATTTTTATCCCAGCTGGTCGAGCTCTGCCTGCCACACGGCGGCGCAGGCGTCGCTGGGCATGCGCCAGTCGCCGCGGGGGCTGAGTGTGACCGATCCGATCTTCGGCCCGTCGGGCAGGCAGCTGCGCTTGAACTGCTGGGCAAAGAAGCGGCGGTAGAAATTTTTCAGCCAGTGCAGCAGCACATCGTCCGGGTACCGGTCGCCGAGCGCATGGCGCGCCAGCCGGTAGATCTTCGCCGGGCCGAAGCCGAAGCGCAGCACGTAGTAGAGGTAAAAATCGTGCAGCTCATACGGGCCGACGAGCGACTCCGTCTGCTGGGCGATCTCGCCGTTTTCGTTCGCCGGCAGCAGCTCGGGACTGATCGGCGTGTCGAGAATGTCGAGCAGCACGGCGCGCAGGGCCTCGTTTTCCGCCGCGTCGGCGGCATAGCGCACGATGTGGCGCACGAGCGTTTTCGGCACGTCGGCGTTCACGCCGTACATGCTCATGTGGTCGCCGTTGTAGGTCGCCCAGCCGAGGGCCAGCTCGCTCAGATCGCCCGTGCCGACGACGAGCCCGCCCGTGCGGTTGGCGAGGTCCATGAGCTCGAGCGTGCGCACGCGCGCCTGACAGTTTTCATACGTCACGTCGAGTGCGGCTTCGTCCTGCCCGATGTCGGCAAAGTGGCTGTGGACGGTGCGCGAGATCGGGATCTCCTGAAATGTCACGCCCAGCTCCTCGCAGAGGATCTCGGCGTTCGAGCGCGTGCGGTGCGTCGTGCCGAAGCACGGCATCGTCACGGCCAGCACGTCCTGTGCCGGGCGGCCGAGCCGCTGCATCGCGCGCACGGCCACGAGCAGCGCAAGGCTGCTGTCCAGCCCGCCGGAGATGCCGATGACGGCGGTCTTGGCGTGCGCGTGGGCAATGCGCTTGGCCAGCCCGTCGGCCTGCATGGCGAGGATGAGCTCGCAGCGCTCGGCGCGGGCGGCATCGTCGGCCGGGACGAACGGCGTCGGCGAGACGGGCCGCGTGAGCGGCACCTCCCGCAGCGGCAGGTGGAACACGACCGTCTCGTATCCCGCGCTCTCGGGCTGGAACGTCGTGCTGCGGCAGCGCTCGCTGACCATGCGGCCGAGGTCGAGCTCCGTGTAGGCGCAGCCCGGGCCGAAGGGCTTCGCTTCCGCCAGCAGCGCGCCGTTTTCGCAGATGAGGTCGTGCGCGGCAAAGACCATGTCGGTCGTGGATTCTCCGTGGCCGGCGTCGGCGTAGAGATACGTGCACAGCAGCCGCGCCGACTGCTGGCACACGAGCGCGCGGCGGTAGTCGGCCTTGCCGATCGTCTCGTCGCTGGCCGAGAGGTTTGCGATCACGGTCGCGCCCGCGAGCGCGTGGTGCGTGCTCGGCGGCAGCGGAGCCCACAGATCCTCGCACACCTCGGCCGCGAGGCAAAACTCCGGCATCTCCGCGCAGCGAAACAGCAGCTGCGTGCCGAACGGCACTTCCTGCCCGGCAAAGCGCAGCGTGCGCACGCCGGCGGGGGCGGGGTTGAACTGCCGCTTTTCGTAAAACTCGCCGTAGTTCGGCAGGTGCGTTTTCGGCACCAGACCCAGCAGCTTCCCGTGGCAGACGACGGCGGCGCAGTTATAGAGCTTGCCGTCCACCGCGACAGGCAGGCCCACGAGCGCGACAAGGTCGAGCCCCGCGCTCGCCTCCAGCACGGCGGCGAGCCCTTTGGCCGCGGCGCGCTGGAGCGGCTGCTGGAAAAACAGGTCGCCGCACGTGTAGCCGGTCAGCCCCAGTTCGGGGAATACAGCCAGCTGCGCGCCGTCCAACGCCGCGCGCTGCATGGCGTCGATGGTCTGCTGTGTGTTGAACGCGCAATCGGCCACGCGCAGCGCGGGCGAGACCGTGCAGGCTTTGAGAAAACCGTGGATCATGATGTTATCACCCTTTCAAAAAGCAAAACCCGGAGCGCAAAGCGCTCCGGGTTTTGCGGATGCTATATCATACCACGGTTGTAGGGGGAAGAACAAGTGGCGGTATGCAGAAAATGTGTGTCGGGAAGCCCAAAATCACGGGTTTTGTGCACAGTCGGCGTCCAGTGCGGCGTATTCCGCGTCCGTGACGGGCTCGCACCATTCGTTGCTCGTCTCCTCGCCGGGGCACTCGACGGCGATGTGGCTGAACCAGCAGTCCTTCTGCGCGCCGTGCCAGTGCTTGACCCCGGCCGGGATGGTCACAACGTCGCCGGGGTGCAGGGCCTGCGCGGGCTTTCCCGCCTCCTGATACCAGCCCAGACCGTCCGTGCACAGCAGCAGCTGGCCGCCGCCGGACTTCGCGTGGTGGATGTGCCAGTTGTTGCGGCAGGCGGGGGAGAAGGTGACGTTTGCGAGGGAAACGGTCTTCGTCGGGTCGGTCAGCGGGTTAAGGAAGCTCTCGCCGGTGAAGTACTGCGCGTAGGCCGTGTTCGGCTCGCCGAGGCCGAAGAGACCGCCGTTTGCGTCCGCGCTGCCGTCGGCGTAGACCTCCTTCGCCTGCCGGAAGGCGGCCCAGGCGTTCGGCCAGCCGGCGTAGAAGGCGAGGTGCGTGAGGATCTCGGCCATTTCGGCCTTCGTCACGCCGTTTTGCTTTGCGGTCGTGAGGTGGTAGGTGAGGGAGCTGTCCGTGATGCCCTTGCTGATGAGCGCCGTGATCGTGACGATCGAGCGCAGCTTGAGCGGCAACTGTCCCTCGCGCGACCAGACCTCGCCGAAGAGCACGTCGTCATTGAGCTCGGCAAATTTGGGTGCAAAATCATGCAGGGCGTCTCTGCCCGCAGTCTGTTTGACCATGATGATACCTCCTTATTTCAGATACTGACGGTAAAATGCTTCGATGCGGTCGAACGGGATGATGTCCATTCGGTCGTAGAGATCGGTGTGCACAGCGCCGGGGATGAGCAGCAGCTCCTTGTTGCCGCCCTGCAGCCGGGCAAAGGCGTCGCGGCTGAAGTAGCACGAGTGCGCCTTGTCGCCGTGGATGACGAGCACGGCGCTGCGGATCTCATCGGCGTAGGCGAGCAGCTTCGCGTTGAGCAGCGGCAGCGGGGACGTGACGTTCCAGCCGTCGGTGGAGTTGAGCGAGCGCGGGTGGTAGCCGCGCGGGGTCTTGTAGTAGTCGTGGTAGTCCTTGACGAAAAACGGCGCGTCGTCCGGCACGGGGTCGACCACGCCGCCCGCGCGCTGATACGTGCCGGCCTTGTAGTCGGCGGTGCGCTGCGCATTGAGTGCCTGACGCAGGGCATAACGGGCGTCCGGATTGTCGTCGGCGTCAAAGTAGCCGTTGGCGGTCACACGGGTCATGTCGTACATCGTGGACGTGACGGTGGCCTTGATGCGCGTGTCGATGGCGGCGGCGTTGAGCGCCATGCCGCCCCAGCCGCAGATGCCGAGGATGCCGATGCGCTCCGGGTCGACATCATCGCGCACGGACAGGAAGTCGACCGCGGCGGAAAAGTCCTCGGTGTTGATGTCGGGCGAGGCGACATAGCGCGGCGTGCCGCCGCTCTCGCCGGTGTACGACGGGTCAAAGGCGACGGTCAGAAATCCGCGCGCGGCGAGCTCCTGCGCGTACAGGCCGGAGCTCTGCTCCTTCACCGCGCCGAACGGGCCGCTCACGGCCACGGCGGCGCGCTTTCCGGCGGCGTTTTTCGGCTTGTAGAGATCGGCCGCGAGCTCGATGCCGAAGCGGTTGTGAAACGTGACCTTGCAGTGGTCAACGGCGGCGTTTTGCGGGAACGTTTTGTCCCATTCCTGGGTGAGGGTCAGGGTGCTGTTCATGGTTACATACCTCCTGTATCGGTTTTATGCGATGGCCGCGCCCATGGCGCGGGCGGCCTCAAGTGCGGGGTGGCCGGCGATCGCGCCCGGCTCGGTCACGCCGCCGGCGAACACCGTCCCGGCGAGGCGGCACTTTTCGTAGCACGCGATCCAGCCCTCGAGCCCGTGGATGGCGCGCTCGTCCGTATCCGGCTCGTCCTCGGTCGCCGAGGCGAGCAGGTAAATGTCGCGGAATGCGTAGTCCGACGGGAAAAGGGCGTTGGCGCGGTCGAGCAGGGTCTTGAGCTGGCCGCTCATCTCATAGTAGTAAATGGGCGTGGCGAACACGATCACGTCCGCGTGCTGCATCTTCTCCGTAATGGCGACGGCATCGTCGCCGATCACGCACCGGCCTAGCGTCTGGCAGGCGAGACAGCCGCGGCAGAACGCAATGTTTTTGCCGCGCAGGGAAACCAGCTCCACCGTGTGTCCGGCGGCGCGCGCCCCGCCGGCAAAGGCGTTCGCCAGCGCCTCGGAGTTGCTGCCAGCGCGCAGGCTCGCGCTGAGGATAAGAACATGTCTGGCCATATCGGTCTTCTCCTTCCGAGCGGCTTGACACGGCCGCTGTGATCTGATATCCTAAGCATACAACCTGAAGCTGACTTCAGGTCAAGCGTTTTTTGCGAATTTTTTTCGAGGTGATCCCATGTATACGATCGGACAGGTGTCGGAGCAGTTTGATCTGCCGGTCTCCACGCTGCGGTATTATGATAAGGAGGGGCTGTTCCCGGCGCTCACGCGCACGTCGGGCATCCGCCGCTTCGGCGAGCAGGAGCTCGAGGCGCTGCGCGTGATCGAGTGTCTCAAGCGCTCGGGGCTGGAAATTAAGGAGATCAAGCAGTTTATGGAATGGTGTGCGCAGGGGAGCGAGACGTACCCGCAGCGGCACGCGCTCTTTGTGCAGCAGGCCGAGCGGGTGGAGGCGGAGATCGCGCGCCTGCAAAAATCGCTCGACATGATCCGCTTCAAATGCTGGTACTATGAGCAGGCCATGCGCGACGGCAGTGAGGACCGCGTGCACGCCATGCTGCCGGACCATCTGCCGCCGGACATCCAGCCGATTTATGACCACGCGCACGAAACGTAATCATACCATTTTGATTCAGAAAGGATGGCGACCCATGAAACAGCGAACGATCCTCTCGACCCTTCTGTTCTGCGCGCTGCTGCTGGCTGGCTGCGGCACTGCGGCGCAGACCCCGGACGCGACGCCCACCCCCGCGCAGGAGGCGGCGGCCACGCCGACGCCGACGCCAGACCCGCTGAGCACACTGCCGTATACGGACGGCCAGCTCTATGCCGCGGCCTACCTCGGCTATCAGGCGCCGACGGATCTGGACTTCTTCCAGCAGACGTATTTCGGCGGCCGGGAGCTGCCGGTGCACCACATCTCGGACGGGGACTTTTATCTCATCATCCCGCGCGACCCGGATGCGACCGTGCGCCTGTACAAAAACGATATGGTCACTGACTCCAAAACGCTCTTTTATGAGCAGGCGAACGGCGATGCCTTCGTCATCGGCTGCAACGTCAGCGACATTTTCCCGGACGTGACGGTCTCGATCACGTCGGGCGGTGAGACGGTGGACTTTTCGCCGTATATCTCGCTCAAGGACGGCAGCGTGCAGGTCGGTGCGCGCGGGCTAAACATCACGCGCATCTCGACTGCGCCCTGACGAATTGCGAAAACGACCCCGGGTGCGATCTGCACCCGGGGCCGCTGGTTTATCTGAGGTTATGCGAGCGTCAGCTCCGTGCTCGCGCACACGGTCGCGCCCACGCGCTGCATGTCGGCGAGGTTGCCTGCCTGCACGGCATCGGTGACGGACGATGTGCAGTCCGAGAGCACGACGGCGTCATAGTCGAGCGAGATGGCGTCATAGCACGTTGTGCGGATGCAGTTGGGCGTGGTCGTGCCCGCGAGCAGGACGGTCTGCACGCCGAGCCGGCGCAAGATGAGGTCGAGCCCTGTGTGGAAAAACGCTGAGAACCGGGGCTTTACAAGCACATAGTCCTGCGGCAGGACGGTGAATGCGTCCGGGAACGCATCCGACAGGTGCGCGGCGCAGTCCTCCGAGAGCGGCTTGCCGCCGGAAGCCCACGCGGCCGCGCGCGGCTTTTCCACGTCCGTGCCGTCGGCCCGGTAGTGGCGCACGGCGTAGATGACGGGAACGCCCGCTTCGTGGCAGCGGCCGATGAGCGCCGCGCACGCGGGCACAGTCCCCTCCGCCGCCGGGATGCACAGCGGGGACGCGCTGTCGAGAAAGCCCCGCTGCATGTCGATCATGATGAGTGCCTGTTTGGGCATGGTGCTGCCTCCTGATGGTTGAGATGCTCCCATGATAGCGCCTTGCGCCGGATTTGGCAAGCGCGGCTTGCCATCCGCGCCCCGGCGTGGTATCCTACCGGGTAGCCCCAAAAGGGAGGGGCACTCTTTACAAGCGGGAGCGAACAACATGAGCAGACAACTCGAACCCTATCAGCTGATCGAGCGCAGCATCCAGAAAAAATTCCACAAGGTGCTCTGGACGCCGTTCATCACCGCCATCAAGCAGTACGAACTCATCGCCCCCGGCGACCGGATCGCGGTGTGCATCTCCGGCGGCAAGGACTCCATGCTCATGGCCAAGCTCCTGCAGCTGCTGCAGCGGCACAGCGACGTGCCGTTCGAGGTCATTGATCTCGTCATGGACCCCGGCTACAACGCCGCCAACCGGCAGAAGATCGAGAGCAACGCGGCGCTGCTGCACATCCCGGTCACGATCTTTGAGACGAATATTTTCGATGTCACGAGCAGCATCGAGCAGTCGCCGTGCTATCTCTGCGCGCGCATGCGCCGCGGCTATCTCTACAGCAAGGCGCGCGAGCTCGGCTGCAACAAGATCGCCCTTGGCCATCACTTCAGCGACGTCATCGAGACGACCGTCATGGGCATGTTCTACGGCTCGCAGCTGCAGGCCATGCCACCGAAGCTGCGCAGCCGCAATTTCCCGGGCATGGAGCTCATCCGCCCCATGTACTGCATCCACGAGGACGACATCATCGCCTGGCAGCGCTATAACGGGCTGGAGTTCATCCAGTGCGCCTGCCGCTTTACCGAGCGCGCGGCCGCGCACGGCAGCGACGGCAGCAGCTCCAAGCGGCAGGAGGTCAAGCTGCTGCTGCGCGAGCTGCGGCGCACGAATCCCGACATTGAAAAGAGCATTTTCCACAGCATCCACTCCGTCTGCCTTGACACCATGGTCGGCTACAAATCCGGCGGCGTGGAGCACACGTTTGCCGACTGCTACCGTGAGCGCGGCGAGATGGCCGAGCTGGCAAAGGAGGACGCGGAATGATGCCCATCGAGCGTATGCGCCCGGAGGACTTTGACGCGGTTTTCCGTTTGCTGTCCCGGAGCTTCCCGGCCGGGGAGCGGCGGGATAAGGCGGGGCAGCGCGCGCTGCTTGCGGACAGCGCCTATCAGATCGACATTCTGCGCGCGCCGTCCGGCGGCGTGCAGGCGCTGATGGCGTCGTGGGACTTTGGCGGCTTTGTCTTTTTCGAGCACTTTGCCGTAGACCCCGCCTGCCGCAATGGCGGCATCGGCGGGCAGATGCTCGACGCGCTGCTCGCGCGCTTTGATAAGCCCGCCTGTCTGGAGGCGGAGCTGCCGGAGACGGAGCTGGCAGCGCGGCGCATCGGGTTTTACGAGCGGCACGGCTTTACGGTCAACGCGGATTACCCTTACTTCCAGCCGACGCTCACGCCGGGCGGCAGCCCGATCCCGCTGCACCTGCTCACGACCGGCGGCGCGCGCACGCCCGCCGAGCTGCGCGCGATCGAGACGCTCGTGCACACGCGCGTGTACGGTAAAACGCCCGCCGCTACAGGCAAATAACAAACAACGCGCCCGGGGTCGCACATTGTGCGGCCCCGGGCCTGCGTTATGTGAGCGTGATGCTCGCGGGTTTGCTGCTGCTTGTCGTGAAGAAAGAGAACGCGCTCTTACTCACAGCGGCGAAATATCCGTCCTCGGCAAGGGCATCCGGCCAGTGCTCGTGGATCTTCTCCAGCGTTTCACGCAGCTGCAGCAGCACGGCGGCGCCGTGCTTGCACAGGCCCGTTTCGTAGCAGCCGCAGGTGAGCGCGCTGACGGAGCCGTCGGCATAGGTGAATGTGATCTCATACGGCACGGTGCCGCTCACGATGGCGTGGCCGGCCGTGCCGTCCACAGACAGGTAGATCACCCGGTTTTCCATGTAGTATGCGTGGCCTTTTTCGGCGACACCGGCCGGGATGGACAGCTGCTCGAGCGCATACACCGGCCCGGGGCCGTGCCCGACGGCATATTCCCCGTCTGCCTCTGGCGGCAGAAACCAGCCGCGTACCTGTCGGAACGGCAGCACGTTCGGCTCCAGCGTGACGAGGTGCGCGCCCAGCGCATAAAACGTGCCGTGCACGGCCGTGTCTGCCGCGCCGATCACGCGCTCGTAGTCCGCGAGCCGAATGCGGAAATTGTAGTCCACTGCGACCACCTGTCCGCGTTGGCGGGCAAGCTTGCCGCTGACGTAGACCAGATCGCCGTTGTGCAGGTCAAAGCGGTCGTTATAATAGCTGTAAGCTTGGCCGCGCTCGGGGAAAAACACGCGTACGACGGACGGAACGGCCGCCGTTTCCGCCGGTGCTGCCGGAGCGGGAACCGCCTCCGGCGCGGATCCTTGCACACAAAAACCAATCGGATGCTTCATCTGCGATCCCTCCCAAATTTGTTTCATTATCTGTAGGATAGCAGATGGACTGTCCCATAAACAGGGCAGTTGTCAGCACGCCCCTGCGCATTTCGTGCAGGGGCGTGCCTTTCTCTATTTTGGAGGGAGAAACAATGCTGATTTATTACCCGGGGCGGCCGCCTTTGCCGCTGTCCGGGGGCGTACCCATACTGCCGCCGCCGTTTCCATCAGGCGGTGTGCCCTTGCTGCCGCCGCCGTAGATGAGGCGCTCGAGCGTGACGTCGGTGCTCTGGCCGCCCATGGTGACGGTGTAGGTGCTGCCCTGCGTGGAGCCCGAGCCGAAGTTCTGCGCCATGCCGCTGTACCCGGCTGCGACGATCGTGCCGCCTGTGACGGTAGCCGCGCCGTCATAGTCGAGGGTGCTGTCGCCGTCGCTCGTCGGGCCGGAGACGTAGATCTCGCCGCCGGAGACGTTCAGGTCGCCGTTGGAGTCGATGCCGTCGCCGCCCGCAGCGCCGAGACCGGCGGCTTCGGCATCGGCCTGTCCATCGCGCGCAGCATCGCCGAGGGACACCGCGGCACCATCCGCGCCGAGAGCCCGGATGGGCGCACGATCGTGTTCACGGCCGAGCTGAAATAGGGCTTGACAAATGAGAAAGATGTAGTATCATCTATTTTCGATGATACTGCATCTTTTTTTGCACCGGAGGCGTCCGTGGACATTACGAAACGCAAGATCACGAAGATCGCGCGCGAGGTGAGCAAGTTCACCGTGCGCACGCTGCGCGCCGAGGGCGTCGGCCCGGGCGAGTTTGACGTGCTGCACGCGATCCGCAAAAACCCCGGCATCACGCAGGCGGGCGTGTGCCGCATCACGGGCTTTGACAAGGGCGCGGTCGCGCGCCAGACGGCGAGCCTCGAGGCCAAGGACTACCTGCGGCGGGAGGCCAACCCTGCCGACGGCCGCAGCCGCTGCCTCTACGCCACCGCGCAGGCCGAGCGGCTGAAAAGCTCCAAGGCCGCCGTCGAGACGCAGTTTTACGACTGGCTGCTCGCCCCGCTCACAGAGCCGGAGCGCGCGGAGTTCGCGCGCGTGCTCGACGTGCTCTATCAGCGCTGCAAGGCAGAGAGCAAGGCGGGCTTTCCCAACGTGGCGGCCGCGCTGAAGGAGGGGACGTCCGATGGCGAATAAGCAGAAGAGGAAATACTCGCAGGCCATGGCGTTCGTGCTGCTGTTCGGCATCGTGAGCCTGTTTTCCGACATGACGCACGAGGGCGCGTCGAGCATTCGCGGCGCGTATCTGACGCTGCTGGGCGCATCAGCCGGGACGATTGGCTTCATCTCCGGCCTCGGCGAGCTCGTGGGCTACTCGATGCGCTACGTGTTCGGCAAGCTCACGGATAAGACCAGGCACTACTGGACGATGACGATCGTCGGCTACGTGCTCGATGTGCTGGCCGTGCCGGCGCTCGCGCTCGTCGGCGAGCACGGCTGGGTCTGGGCGTGCGCGCTGCTCGTCATCCAGCGCATGGGCAAGGCCATCAAAAAGCCCGCGAAGGACACGATCCTGTCCTTTGCCGCCTCGCAGGAGGGCGTCGGCAAGAGCTTCGGCATCCAGGAGGTGCTCGACCAGATCGGCGCGTTCCTCGGCCCGGTGCTGCTGTATCTGGTGATGCTTTTCAAAACGGACGGCACGACGTTTCAGGTCTATTCCACGTGCTTTGCGGTGCTGGCCATTCCGGGCGCGATCACGCTCGTGCTGCTGCTCGTGACGAAGCGGAAGTTCCCGAACCCCGAGCACTTTGAGCCCGAGCCGAAGGAATACGTGCCGTTCAAAATGAAAAAGGAGTTCGTGCTCTACATCGCGGGCATCAGCCTGTTCGCGTTCGGCTTTATCGACTATTCGCTCGTGCTCATGCACGTCTCGCGCACGTATACGCACCTCGCCTCCGGCCTTGCGCAGACGTCCGCGCTCGTCAGCAGCGGGTCACTGCCGCTGCTGTATGCCGGGGCTATGCTGGTCGACGCCGTGGCGGCGCTGGTGTTCGGCTTGCTGTATGACAAAAAGGGCGTGCAGGCGCTCGTGTGGTCGACGGTGCTCTCGGCGCCGTTTGCTGTGTTCGTGTTCGCGTGCCACAGTGTCGGCGCGCTGCTCGTGGGCATCGCGCTCTGGGGCGTCGGCATGGGCGCGCAGGAGTCGATTTTGAAGGCCGCCGTCACGCAGATGGTGCCCAAGGCCAGCCGCGCCACCGGCTACGGCGTGTTTGAGTGCGCGTTCGGCGTGTTCTGGTTTCTCGGCAGCTGGCTGCTCGGCGTGCTGTACGATGTGAGCATCCCGGCCATGGTGGCGGTGTCGGTGGCGGCGCAGCTGGCGGCCACCCCGCTGTATCTGCGCTCGGCCAAGCTCTACCGTGACGGTTTGAAAGGAGAAAACGCATGAAGTCTATCCGTATCCTGCCTCTTTTGCTCGCGCTCGTGCTGCTGTGCACAGGCTGCGCCGCCGGCGGCGCGGCGGAGCCAACGCCCGCCCCGGACATGAGCGACCTCCCGCTCGACGGGGGCTATGCCTACCTGCGCGTGGAGGTGCTCTCGCGCGACAAGGACGCGAAAACGCTGGAAGTGAAAGTGCTCGATTTCGGCGACGCCGACGGTGTGAACGTCGGCGCGCTCCCGGTGGGCGCGCAGGGCACGGTCGACTGTTCCGACCTGCTGTCGATGGCGATGATGATCGACTCCGGCGAGTGGATCATCACCTACGCAGACCTCGGGCAGCAGGCGTTCCCGCTGCGGCTGACGTCGATCGAGAACCCGGAGCACTTTGCCGAGCGCGCGGGGAAATAAAAAGCACCGGCTGAGGGTTTCCTCAGCCGGCGTTTTCGTCACCAGAACTTTTTCTTCTTGCACACCCACAGGCTGATGCCCACGGTCACGATGCTCACGATGACGACGACGGGGTAGCCGTACTTCCACGTCAGCTCCGGCATGCCGACAAAGTTCATGCCGTACCACCCGACGAGCAGCGTCAGCGGCAGGAAGATCGTCGTCACGATCGTCAGGATCTGCATGATGCGGTTTTGCCGCGTGTCGATCTCGGCCTGAAACAGGCTCTGCAGCTGTGCGCACGATTCGCGCAGCAGCTGGGACTCCTCGCGCAGGCGGATGACCCGGTCCTCGAACATGCGAAACAGCAGCTGCTCGCTGTCGGTGAAAAAGCCGTTTTCGTTCTCGTGCAGCTCGCACGCCACGTCGTCGAGCTGGGAGTAATAGCGAAACCACGCCATGGTCTCCTTGCGCAGCGCGGTCATCGGCGCGGAGAAATCGTCCAGCTCGTGCGCCAGCACCTGATCCTCGAGCGCCTCGATGCGGTCCTCGATCTTTTCGAGCTGGTGCAGGTCGCGGGCGATGAGCTGCTCAAAAAAGTCGTAGAGAAACCGGCCGACGCTGCCGTCGGTCCAGCGCTTTTCCCGGGCGATGCGGCGCAGCAGCCCCTGCAGCGCATTCTCGTCGTCCACGAGCACGACGCGCGTGGCCGTGACGAGATAGCCGCAGGCGAGCGGCTTGCCGTCCTTGCCCTGGCGCGGCAGCACGAGCGTGCCTGCCAGACAGTCCGAGCGCACCTCGGCCTTGCACACGCGCGCGTCGCGCGCCGGCGGTGTGTGGTGCAGCGTCCGCTCCAGACCGGGCAGCGCCGGCTGGTGCGACAGCTCTTCGGACGTCAGCAGCACGACGGCGGGCTGCTCCGGCGCGGGCGCGTGCTCCTGCTGCGTGAGCGTCTGCCCGATGGTATACCAATACAAATGCGGTCCCTCCCATAAGTCGCGGTGTTTTCCCCATTGTAGCACACCGGGCGCGCGGACACAACGTCCGGCTGGAAATCGGGGCGCGGGTGTGCTATACTGGGCAAAAATCGTACTTTGGGGGAAGTATTATGATCGTCTATTACACCGGCACGGGCAACAGCCGCTATGTTGCCCAGCGCTTCGCCGCCGCCCTCGGCGACGATCTCATCACCGCGAATGAATACATCAAAAACGACACGCCCGCCGACCTGCATTCCGACCGGCCGTGGGTGTTCGTCTCACCGACGTACGGCTGGCAGATCCCGCGCATTTTCGCGGACTTTCTCCGCCGCGGCCGCTTCACCGGCAGCCGGAAGGCGTATTTTGTCATGACCTGCGGCAGCGAGATCGGCAACGCCGGCAGCCGCATCGCGGCGCTGTGCGCGGATATCGGGCTCGATTATCAGGGTGTGCTGCAGGTCGTCATGCCGGAAAACTACGTCGCCATGTTTTACGTGCCCGGCGCGGAGGAGTCGGCGCAGATCATCGCGGCGGCGCAGCCGTCCATCGATGGGGGCATTGCCTGCGTGCAGCGCGGCGAGCCGTTCCCGGCGCCGAAGGTCGGCCTACTCGACCGGTTCAAGACCGGGCCGGTGAACACGATCTTTTATCGGTGGTTTGTCAAGTCCGGGCCGTTCACGGTCTCGAATGCGTGCATCGGCTGCGGCAAGTGCGCGCTGAGCTGCCCGGTCAACGGCATCGACATCGTTGAGCGCCGCCCGCACTGGAACGGCGCGTGCACGCACTGCATGGCCTGCATCTGCGGCTGCCCGGTGTCCGCCATCGAGTACGGGCATAAGAGTCAGGGCAAGCCCCGCTACCAGTGCCCGGAATATAAATAAGAAACGATCCCTGCGCCGGACTTCCGACGCAGGGATCGTTCTTTTTACAGATAGCACTCCGGCCGCCGCTGCCTGAGGTACGGGCGCTTTTGCTCGCGCCAGAGCCGCGCCTCGGCGAGGTCGAGCTCCTGCACGATGAGCTGCACCTCGGGGAAAAACAGCAGGTCGCTGCCCGCGGCGGCGTCGCAGAAGGCGAGGGATTTTTTCAGGTTTTCGTCCGTGCTCCCGGTCATGGACATCTGCGCCATGGCAAGCTTCATACGTGCGCTCCTTTTATGCGTCCTGCACGGTCAGGCGCAGCACGTCCGGCCGCGCGTAGTGGCCGCACACGTCGAGCTCCATGCGGCTCGCGGGCACGCGCTGCATATCGAGATCGGCGTAGAGAATGTCCTCGCTGTCCCACACCGGCTGCACGACATAGTGCCCGTAGGGGTCGACGATGCAGCTGCCGCCGCGGCAGGGGATGTCGTTCAGGCGCGCGATCTCATCCGGGCAGTGCAGCCCGGCGGGGTAGTCCGCGCGGTGAAAGACCATGTCGCAGTTGATGAAATAGCACCGGCCCTCGAGCGCGATGTGCTGCACGGTGGCCTGCCACTCGGGGTTGTCGTTCGTGTTCGGCGAGATGTAGAGCGTTACGCCCTTTTCATACAGCGCCGTGCGCGCCAGCGGCATATAGCTCTCCCAGCAGATGAGGCTGCCCATCGGGCCCCACGGCGTGTCCACGACCGGGAAATACCCGCGGTCGGCGTCGCCCCAGACCACGCGCTCTGCCCCGGTGGGCTTGAGCTTGCGGTGCACGGGGGCGAGCGTGCCGTCCGGGCAGAAGATGAGGTTGGAGTTATAGAGCGTGCCCGTCACGCTGTCGCGCTCCGACACGCCGATGCTCACATACGCGCCCGCGGCCTTTGCCGCCGCGGCGAGGCGCTCCGTCTCCGGACCGGGTACGACGATGGAGTTGCCGCAGTACAGCTGCCAGTCCTTGCGGCCGTCTTCCTTGCGCGCGCCGACCGTGAAGCCGAACGTCATGCCGTACGGGTAGCCGGGGATGAACAGCTCCGGGAACACGATGAGCTCTGCGCCATGCTGCGCGCACTCCGCGATCAGGCGCACGGCCTTGTCCGTGCACGCGGTCTTGTCAAACAGCACCGGCGCCGCCTGCACCACGGCGATGCGGCACGTCGGTTTGAGATCTTTCATATGCCTGCCTCCCTGAAAGTGTTTTCTGCCCTTAAAATAACACGGCTTTGCTGGGAATTCAAGACGCAAAAAGCCTCGCAGCGTTTGCGCCTGTATGTAAAAACGCCCGCACATCGTGCGGGCGTTTTCGGCAGCTTTTCAAAGACCTCGTAGAGTTTCGCCGCCGCAGCGGCGAAAGAAAGTCTGATCATTTTCTCCGGCGACATGCGCGGCGGAGAAAATACCGCTCGGCTCGCAAACGTGCGCGCACGGCGCGTGCGCTAAAGCGAGCCGCGATCTTTTCAAACGAGAGCCCAACGCAGTGGGTCTCGTTTGAGCGTGTCAAAACTCTGTTTGACACGCAAAAACGCCCGCACATCGTGCGGGCGTTTTCGGCTTGGCAATTTTCGCAAAAGGCTTCAGGAAGCCCTGGTCTTATCCGGGACGATCTTGTGCGCGATCAGGCACAGGAGCATCGTGCCGGCCATGTCGGGCAGGGTGTTGCCGACCGGGATGTCCACGGTCATGAGCACGCGGTAGAGCACGAAGCCCAGCACCCAGACGACGGCGTTGCACACATCGAGCCTGCCGCTCGCGCCGCCGCGTCGGAGCAGGAAGAAGTCCGTGATCTGGATGGCGATCATCGGCGCGAACACCGAGCCGATCAGGTACAGGAAGTTCGTGATGTCGTCCATCGGGAAGCAGATGGCGCAGACCGTGCCGATGACGGTCACGATGAGCGCGGCGTACTTGCCGTTGATCTTCTTCGACAGGGACTCGGCGGAGATGCCGGCGCTGTACGCATCGAGGAACGTCGTCGTGACGGTCGAGAGGATGAGGATGAGCAGCGCGGCCACGCCGAGGCCGGCCTTGACCATGATGAGCGCGATGTCGCCCTCGCCGGTGAAGATGGCGGCGCCCATGCCGATGACGTACATCCAGCAGCTCACGACGCCGTAGGTCAGCGTGCTCGAGAGCGTGGCGGCGAAGGGCTTTTCGGCCTCGCGCGTGTAGTCGGAGATGAGCGGCAGCCACGACAGCGGCATGGCCACGGCCAGCTCGACCGCTGCGCCGAAGCTCAGACTGTCGTCCGGCGCGGTGACGGGCGTGCCGCCGCGGAACACCACCACGCACAACACGATCGAGAGGATGAACAGCGCCGCCATGGCGATCTTGTTGATCCAGCCGAGGTTCTTGATGCCGACGGCGATCCACACCACGATGAGCCCGCCGATGACGAGGCACCACACCCACTTGCCGATGCCGAGCACGGTGTTCGTGGCCAGTGCGCCGTCATAGATCATGATGGCCGTCCAGCCGACGAGCTGCAGCACGTTGAGCGCGGCGAAAAACAGGCAGCCGATGCGGCCGAAGCTCAGCTCGACCGTGCCCATGGCGCTGCGGCCGGTGCGGCCGCCGATGAGGCCCGCGAAGAAGAACATCGCACAGCCGATGACATGGCCGACGAGGATGGCGAGCAGACCCTTCGTGAAGCCAAGAGGCGCAAAGTACGTGCCCGTGAGGATCTCCGCGATGGACACGGCCGCGCCGAACCAGATGAGGCTGTTCTGGAAGCTGGAGGTTTTTTTCATGCTTGGGCCTCCTGCCGGTATTCCGGCTTCAGGTCGAACGCATGGTCCATCGGGCCGGAGCCCGCGCCGAGGTCGAGCATTGCGGCCAGCGCGCCGGAGAGATAGTCCTTTGCGCGGCGGACGGCCGTGTCGAGATCAAAGCCCTTGGCAAGGTTGGCCGCGATGGCGCTCGAGAGCGTGCAGCCGGTGCCGTGGGTGTTGGGGTTGTCGATGCGCTTGCCGTTGAACCACTCGTAGCCGCCGTCGCGGTACAGGAGGTCGTTGGCGTCGTTGAGCCGGTGTCCGCCCTTGCACAGGACGGCGCAGCCGTAGCGCTCGCTGATGGCTTTTCCGGCGGCGATCATGTCGTCGGGGGAGGCGATGGTCAGGCCCGAGAGCACTTCCGCCTCCGGGATGTTGGGCGTGAGCACGGTGGCAAGCGGCAGCAGCCGCGCCTCGAGCGTGGCGATGGCGTCCTCGGAGATGAGCCGCGCGCCGCTCGTGGCGACCATCACGGGGTCGACGACGATGTTTTGCGCCGCGTAGTGCTGCAGCCGCTCGGCGATGACCTCGATGAGGCCGGAGGACGCGACCATGCCGATCTTCACCGCGTCAGGCCGGATGTCGGTAAAGACGCTGTCGATCTGCTGGCCGAGAAATGCCGGGCTTACTTCAAAAATACCCTGTACGCCGGTCGTGTTCTGGGCGGTCAGCGCCGTGATCGCACTCATGGCAAATACGCCATTCATGGTCATGGCTTTCAGATCGGCCTGAATACCGGCGCCTCCGCTGGAATCGCTTCCGGCGATCGTTAATGCTGTTTTCATATTCTGTCTCCTTTTCAGCATCAATTTTGTTGAGCGACGGAAAGTGGTGCCCCCGATCCGCCGCTGTTTGTATGTTTGTCTGCGCCCGCGCGCAGGGGGTTACAGATCCAGTGCCGTGCGCACGGCGGCTTTGAGTTCCCGCGTGGCGGTGGGAATGTCCGGCTGCGCGAAGATCGCACTCACGACGGCGACGCCGACAATGCCGCTGCCGGAAAGCCGGGCGACATTGTCCTTCGTGATGCCGCCGATAGCAATGACCGGGATGGACACGGCCGCGCAGATGTCGCGCAGGGTGTCATAGCTCACGGCGTTGGCGTCGGCCTTCGTCCCGGTCGGGAACACGGCGCCCACGCCGAGATAGTCCGCGCCCTCGCGCTCGGCCAGCAGCGCTTCTTCCACCGTCTGGGCCGACACGCCGAGGATCTTGTCCGGGCCGATGAGCGCGCGCACCTTGCCGGCCGCCATGTCGCTCTGGCCGACGTGCACGCCGTCGGCGTCCGTGGCCACGGCGAGCGCCACGTTGTCATCGAGCACGAACGGCACGCCGTACTGTTTGCACAGTGCCTTGAGCGCGATGGCCTCCTCTTGAAAATGCGCCTCGTCGAGTTCCTTCTCGCGCAGCTGCAAAAACGTTGCGCCGCCCTGCAGCGCCTGCTCGGCCTGTTCATAGAGCGTCTGGCCGTGCAGCCACGAGCGGTCGGTCACGGCGTAGAGCAGCAGAGATGCGTTATCGCAGTTCATATTTGGCTCCTTCCTCCAGCGCGTCGCCGGTCATGTTGAAAATCGCGTCGATGATGCGGTTGCGGTAGGTGCTGTTGCCGTCGCCGGGCTGCATGTTGGCCCAGCCGATCTCGCCTGCGAGCCCCATCATGCACACGGCGGCCGCCGCGGCGGCGAGCTTGTGGTCGGGATTGGCGACCAGAAACGCCGTCATCAGCGCCGAGAGCTGGCAGCCCGTGCCGGTGATGCGGCTCATCTCCGCGCGGCCGTTGCGGATGCACCAGCAGCGCTCGCCGTCGCTCACGAGGTCGATCGCGCCGGTCACGGCGACGATGCAGCCGGCCCGCTGCGCGAAGGTCTTGACGAGCTGCACGCCGTCGTCGAGATTCGCCTCCGTCACGGCGTCGACCGCGTCGGCGTCCACGCCCTTGGTGCTGCCGCTGCCGGTGCAGAGCGTCTTGATCTCGGAGATGTTGCCGCGCACGGCGTCAAAGCGCACCTCCTGCATGAGACGGTTGGCCGTGTCGGTGCGCAGGCGGCTCGCGCCCGCGCCCACGGGGTCGAGCAGGACGATGTGGCCCAGCTCGTTTGCCTTCTTCCCGGCGAGGAACATCGACGGGATGGTGTTTTTGTTGAGCGTGCCGATGTTGATGTTCAGCCCGCCGCAGATGCTCGTGATGTCCTCGACATCGTCGGCATCGTCGGACATGATCGGCGAGCCGCCGGCCGCCAGCAGAACGTTTGCCACGTCGTTGACGGTGACGTAATTGGTGATGTTGTGCACGAGCGGCGTTTTCGCGCGCACGTTTTCCAGCATGGTCTTGAGCACTTGTTGCATAAATCATGACTCCTTTCCCGGAAGATCTGCACGAAAAAAACAGCGGCGCCCGTAAAGAGTGCTGCTGTTGCGGTCCGGCAGTATGAATCCCTACGTTGGCATTGTCCAAATCAGGTATGCGGGTCTAAGCGGATGCTTACTCTCAGCCGAGCGGCTCCCCGTGTTTGTTCACTTCATGATAGGACGAAACCGCCGGCTTGTCAAGGCAGGAATGTAAAATCTTCACCGCTTTGCGGCACGGGAACTTTACATGGCTGCGGTTTTAGACTTTACACGCGCTGTGTAAAACAGAAACGTGAGCTTGTAAGAGCCAAAATCTTGAATGTTACAGGAGGAAGAGATGAACCATTCCAAACGCATCGGGTCCCGCCTGCTGCCGCCCGCGCTTTTTCGCATTTGCTGCTGTATTTTGGTTGCAATCGGGCCTCCGGCATGATACAGTTAAAATGCCGTGTTACAACTGCTTTTACACAAGGGCGGCTGCAGATTTTACACGGTGAGGAAGGAATACAGTTGTGCGGCAGGGGGCCGTGCAATGTTGTAGGAATCTAAAAAACAGGAGGAAGAAATGAAAACCAGAATGCACAATGGAAGCAGACTGCTGTCGCTGCTGCTGGCGGTAGTCCTTGTCTTCACACTGACGGTTCCGGCTCTTGCGGCGGACAAGCCGCAGGACATGAACCTGAGGATCGCCGTCATGTCCGACCTGCACTATCTCTCGCCGGATATGATCGCAGGCACGGAGGACTTTGAGCATGCACTCAACAGCGACCGCAAGCTGCTCAAGGAGAGCTCCGCAATCCTGTACGAAAAGTTTGAGCAAGTCCGCGCGGACAAGCCCGACATCCTTCTCGTGTCCGGCGACCTGACCAAGGACGGCGAGCAGGAGTGCCACGCGGCGCTGGCAAAGCAGCTGCAGCAGCTGCAGCAGGATATTCCGGGGCTGAAGATCTATGTCATCAACGGCAACCATGACATCCGCAATTACAATGCCAAGAACTTCAACACCCCCGACGGTAAGGCCGTACCCGCCACGCGCACGCACCCGGAGGACTTCAAGCGTATCTACGACTTTGTCTACTCCGACCCGACCGTCATCGCGACCTTCACCCCGGCCGCGGGCAATGAGGCCGGCAGCCTGTCCTATGTTGCGCGACCGGTCGAGGGGCTGACCATTATCGCCATGGACACCTGCCGCTACAGCAAGGAGAACACCTCCAACGGCACGGATGAGCATGAGACGAGCGGCGCCATCAGCGCCGATCTGGAAAAATGGGTCATCGAGCAGACTGCCGCCGCCAAGGCACGCGGCGACCTTGTCATCGGTCTGGAGCACCACGGTCTGGTGCCGCACTTCGATGTCGAGCCCACCATCCTGCCCATGTACCTCGTCAACGGCTATGAGCGCATCGCGCAGGAGTATGCCGATGCCGGCATGAGCGTCGTCTTCACCGGTCATATGCACGCGGTCGACATCGCTGCCATGACCACGAAGGCCGGCAACACCTTCTATGACATCGAAACCGGCTCTGCGCTGACGTATCCGTGCCCGGTCCGCTTTGTCGATCTGCGCCGCAGCACCGTCGGCGGTGAGACGAGCACCTACATGAGCGTGAGCACCAAGACGCATACCGGCCCCATCCATTACACAGATCCCACCACGGGTACTGCGCATGTGATCGATGACCTGACCGAGTATGCCCGGGAATTCGGCTTCTCGACCGATATGCTCAAGACGGTCGCGGGCGACTTCGTCAAGTCCTTCTTCGGTAAATACCTGCCGAACGACACCTGGCCGGTCACGAAGATCGTGGCGAACATCGACCAGATCATTGACGACGTGGCCGCCGTTCCGATCGCGGACGGCAAGGACCTGCTCGACTTTGCCAACTGGATCTACCAGTGCAACCTCGCCGGTGAGGACGACGGCAATTATCCCGCTTGGGTGCAGTCCGGCGTCGACCAGCTCAAGAGCGGCGCGCTGCTCGATCAGGTGCTCAACATCGTTGCCAGAGACGCGTTTGGCCGCGGCAGCGTGCTGTTCACGAAGTTCCAGGGCCTGTTCACCCGCTATCTCAAGAGCCAGCTCAACGACCTGCTCGTGAAGATCGTCGTCTCCATGAGCGTGGACAACAACTGCCCCGACGACAATGACAAGACCATCCTGCTCGAGGGCAGCAGTGCGCAGGTGCGTCTCCTGCCGGTCACCGGCAGCAGCGCCGCCGTTACGCAGGCGTACGTACAGGGCAGCACCGCGACGGTGTTCCTCACCAGCCGCCAGCTCCGTGCGGCCACAAATGCGCAGTCCGGCGCGACCGTGACGGTCAACGCCACAGATCCCGCGGCCGACACGGTCATCCTGGCCGGCCGCTCGATCGCCAATGCGCGCAGCGCGGGTGTTGCGGCCCTGCAGGTGCAGCTCGCAGCCGGCACCGTTACGCTGGATAGCGACGCGCTCGCGGCGCTTGACCTGCACAAGGACGTGGCCGTCTCGCTCACGGGGGCGTCTGTCAACGCTGCGCAGCAGCGTGCCCTCGGCACGCAGGCCGCTACGGCGACGCTTGCCAATGCCTCCGTCATCGTTGACGGCGCGGCGGAAAGCTACCCCGCCGGCAGCGTGCGCGCCAGCATTCCGGTGCGTGCAGCGGATGCGCTCACCGCGTGGAGCCTTGCCGAGGACGGCGCCATCTCGGCCGTCGGCGGTGCGTGGGATGCACAGCAGCAGACCTATACCTTTGATGTTGTCTCCGGCGTGACGGCCATCGCGCGCTTCCCGTTCACGGATGTGCCCGCCGGCAGCTGGTACTACGGCGCGGCGGCCTATGCCTACAACAACGGCCTCTTCGACGGCACGTCTCCCACGACGTTTGCCCCGAACGCGGTCATGTCCCGCGCCATGCTCGTGACCGTGCTGTGGCGGCTCGCGGGCGCGCCCGCGCCGAAGGGCGTCAACACGTTTTCCGATGTGCCGGGCGGCACATGGTACACGGACGCCGTCACCTGGGCGGCGGAAAACGGCGTGGTCTCCGGCATCGGCGGCGGCTGCTTTGCTCCCAACAGCAACGTCACGCGCGAGCAGACGGCCGTGATCCTCTTCAACTACGCACACAGCCGCGGCTATGACGTGGGCGCGCGCGCCGATCTCTCGGCGTTCCCGGATGCCGGCAGCGTGTCCGGCTGGGCGCAGGATGCGCTCTCGTGGGCCAATGCAGCCGGCCTTATCAACGGCACGGTGTACGGCGGACGGACGATCCTCGACCCGCAGGGCAGCGCTTCCCGCGCGCAGGTCGCCAAGATCCTCAGAAGCTACGCCGAGCACGTGGTCAACGCCTGATCCTCTTTTTCATATCTCTCTCACAGCACAGCGATTTCCCGGCGGGGGCGGCATATGCCGCCCCCGCGCACTTTTTGCGCCTGCCGCTTGGGCATCTGCTGCACGCCGGGGCGCAAAAAAATGCGGAATTTGTGAAAATTTGCGGTTGACATTTGCGCGCGAAGTTTTTATACTCGAACCATCAGGATTTTTCATCAGAATCGGAGCAAATATCATGAACCGTACCTACTTTTTTGCATACGCTTATTACTTTACTATGACAATATAGTAAGGCTGATTTGTGATGCAAAAAATAGCTCGGATCCCGAGAATGTTTCATGCGGCACAGGTTGAGCCTGTGCCGCATTTTTCTTTTGAAAAACAAAAACAAAAATTCAGGTAAATACATCGGAGGTAATCATCATGATCGTCGTACTCAAACATGGCGTGGAAGCAGCAAAGCGCGAGCAGCTCATCGACTGGCTCAAGGGTCAGGGCCTGACCATCCACATTTCCGAGGGAGAATACCAGACCGTGCTCGGCCTCGTCGGCGACACGACCCGCGTGGACATGGACCTGATCGGCAGCCTCGGCATCGTCGACAGCGTCAAGCGCGTGACCGAGCCCTTCAAGTGCTGCAACCGCAAGTTCCACCCGGAGGACACCGTCGTCGAGGTCGGCGGCGTGAAGATCGGCGGCGGCAACTTCGTCATGATCGCCGGCCCGTGCTCCGTCGAGTCCGAGGAGCAGATTGTCGCGGTCGCAAAGGCCGTCAAGGCCTCCGGCGCGAACATCCTGCGCGGCGGCGCGTTCAAGCCCCGCACCTCGCCCTACGACTTTCAGGGCCTGAAGGCCACCGGCATCGAGCTGCTCAAAACGGCGCGCGCGGCCACCGGCCTGCCGATCGTGACGGAGATCATGGGCGTTGAGCACCTGCCGCTGTTCGAGGATGTGGATATCATTCAGGTCGGCGCGCGCAACATGCAGAACTTCGACCTTCTGCGCGAGCTCGGCAAGCTGCGCAAGCCCATCCTGCTCAAGCGCGGCCTTGCCAGCACGCTCAAGGAGCTGCTCATGAGCGCCGAGTACATCATGGCCGGCGGCAACGAGCAGGTCATCCTCTGCGAGCGCGGCATCCGCACGTTCGACGATTACACCCGCAACACGCTCGACCTCGCGGCCGTGCCCATGCTCAAGGAGCTGACGCACCTGCCCATCATCGTCGACCCGAGCCATGCGACCGGCATCGCCCGCCTGGTCGAGCCGATGGCGCTCGCCGCAACGGCCTGCGGCGCGGACGGCCTCATCATCGAGGTGCACAACGACCCCATGCACGCCCTGTGCGACGGCGCGCAGTCCCTGCGTCCGGAGGTCTACGACGACCTCGCCAAAAAGGTGCGCAGCGTCCGTGAGGTGATCGCGAAATGACGGTCGGCATCGTTGGCCTGGGCCTGATCGGCGGTTCTTTTGCCAAGGCGTATCACGAAGCGGGCGCGACCGTGCTCGCCTGGAACCGCAGCCGCAGCGTGCTCGATTTTGCCATAATGAGCGGCGCGGTGGACGCCGAGCTCACGGAGGACAACATTGCCGCGTGCGATCTTGTGCTCATCGCGCTCTACCCGGAGGCGACCATCGAGTGGTTTCGCCGCATGGCCCCGCACATCGGAGCGCACCCCGTCGTGCTCGACTGCGGCGGCACGAAGCGCACCATCTGCGCCGCGTGCTTCCCGATCGCAAAGGAACACGGCGTCACGTTCCTCGGCGGCCACCCGATGGCCGGCACGCAGTATTCCGGCTTCAAGAACGCGAAGGCGACCATGTACCACGGCGCGCCGATGGTCATCGTGCCGCCGGACTTTGACGATGTGCTGCTCTTCGACCACGTCAAGCAGCTGCTCCAGCCCGCGGGCTTTGCGCGCTTTTCCTTCACGACGGCGGAGGCGCACGACGAGATGATCGCCTTCACCTCGCAGATGGCGCATGTGGTCTCGAACGCATATATCAAGAGCCCCACGGCGTCGCAGCACAAGGGCTTTTCCGCCGGCAGCTACAAGGACATGACCCGTGTCGCGTGGCTGAGCCCCGAGATGTGGGCCGAGCTCTTTCTGGAAAACAAGGACAATCTGCTCCATGAGCTGGACATGTTCATGACGCATCTGGGCGAGTACCGCGACGCGATGGCGCGCGACGACCTGCCCGCGCTCACGCGCCTGCTCGATGAGGGCCGCCGGCGCAAGGAGGAGGTAGACGGCCGATGACGACCATCCACGTGACTGCCTCGCGCGACTATGACGTGCTGGTGCAGCCGGGCCTGCTCGACGATGCCGGCGCGCAGATCGCGCGTGTGCTCGGCACGGGCCGCACGGCGGCCATCGTCGCGGGCGAGACCGTGGCGGGCCTGTATGCCGGGCGGCTCGCGGCGTCGCTCACGCGCGCGGGCTTTCGCGCCGTGACGTTCACCTATCCCGGCGGCGAGCACTGCAAGACGCTCGCCACCTATGCGGCGCTGCTGGACTTTCTGGCTGCGCACCGCCTGAGCCGCAGCGACCTCATCGTCGCGCTCGGCGGCGGCGTGACCGGCGACCTCGCGGGCTTTGCCGCCGCGACGTATCAGCGCGGCATCCCGTTCGTGCAGGTGCCGACGACGCTGCTGGCCGCCGTGGACTCCTCCGTCGGCGGCAAGACGGCCGTGAACCTCGCAAGCGGCAAAAATCAGGTCGGCTGCTTCTATCAGCCGAGCCTCGTGCTCTGCGACCCGGACACGCTGCGCACCCTCCCGCCGGAGGAATACCGCAACGGCTGCGCCGAGGTCATCAAATACGCCGTGCTGCGCAGCGAGCCGTTTTTTGACGCGCTGCGCGCAGAGCCGGTCAGCGCACAGGTGGAGCACGTCATCGCAACGTGTGTCGGCATGAAGCGTGACCTCGTCGCGGCCGATGAGTTTGACCGCGGCAGCCGCCAGCTGCTGAACCTCGGCCACTCGTTCGGCCACGCGGTCGAAAAATGCAGCGACTACGCCGTGCCGCACGGCTGCGGCGTGGCTATCGGCATGGCCATCATCGCGCGCGCGGCCGCCAAACGCGGCATCTGCACGGACGATACCTGCGCGCAGATCCTCGCGCTCCTGCGGCAGTACGGCCTGCCGACGGAGACGGCGTTTACCCGTGACGCGCTCACGGACGCCGCGCACTCGGATAAAAAGATCGCCGACGGCAAGCTGCACCTCATCGTGCCGGAGCGCATCGGCCGCTGCCGCATCGAGACGATCCCGGCGGTGGATATCCCCGCCTGGCTCGCGGACGGAGGCATCGCATGAATCAGGCCGTTTCCACCGGGCCGCGCACGGGCAGTGTGCGCATTCCGGCTTCGAAATCGCAGGCGCACCGTCTGCTCATCTGCGCTGCGCTCGGCGCGCAGCCCGTGGCGCTGCGGTGCGACGGCGTCTCGGCCGACATCGCCGCCACGGCGCGCTGCCTGTCCGCCCTCGGCGCGGACATCACGGACGACGGTGCGGGCACGCTGCGCATCGACCCCATTGCCGGGGAAATGCCCGCGCACGCAGATCTTTTCTGCGGCGAGAGCGGCTCGACGCTGCGCTTTCTGCTGCCGGTCGTGGGCGCGCTCGGCGCGGACGTGACCTTCCACATGGAAGGACGCCTGCCGAAGCGGCCGCTGTCACCCCTCGACGCGGTGCTCACGGCGCACGGCATGACCATCCGGCGCGACGGCGCGCTGCTGCACGCCGGCGGCCGGCTGCGGCCCGGTGCCTTTGCGCTGCCGGGCGACGTGTCCTCGCAGTACATCTCCGGCCTGCTCATGGCGCTGCCGCGCCTGCCGGGGGAGAGCACGCTCGCCGTGACGGGCCGGCTCGAGTCCGCGGGCTACATCGCCATGACGGAGGACGCGCTGCGCCTGTCCGGCATCCGCCTGCAAAAGCGGGAGCGGACGTACACCATCTCCGGCGGCCAGACGGCGCGCCTCCCGGCGCAGTGCCATGTGGAGGGCGACTGGTCGAACGCCGCGTTTTTCCTGTGCATGGGCGCGCTCTCGCCCGCCGGCGTCACGGTCACGGGCCTTGCGTCCGACTCGTCGCAGGGCGACCGCGCGGTGCTGGATGTGCTGCGCCGCTTCGGCGCGGATGTGCGCGAGACGCAGGATGCCGTCACCGTTCGGCGCGGCGCGCTGCGCGGTGTCACGATCGACGCCGCGCCCATCCCGGACCTGATCCCGGTGCTGAGCGTCGTCGCCGCGCTCGCGGACGGCCAGACGCAGATCGTCAACGCCGCCCGCCTGCGGCTCAAGGAGTCCGACCGGCTCGAGAGCACAGCCGCCATGCTGCGCGCGCTCGGCGCGCAGGTGGAGGTGCACGACAGCGGCCTGACCGTCACCGGCCGAAAGGTGCTCACCGGCGGCACGGTCGACCCGCAGCACGACCACCGCATCGCCATGGCGGCGGCGGCCGCCGCCAGCGGCAGCACCGCGCCCGTCACGGTGCGCGACTGCGCATGTACCGACAAATCCTACCCCCGCTTCTGGACGGATCTTTCCGCGCTGAAAACCGTTCCCGCGGCGGAAAATACAGATCTTGAATAAGGAGCTTGACCATGGAACTTAGTGATTATCGCCAGCAGATCGACGGCATCGACAGTCAGCTGCTCGCTCTGTTTTACCAGCGCATGGAGGTCGCGGCGCAGATCGCGGGCTACAAGAAGGCGCACAATCTCCCGGCGCTCGATGCCGGGCGCGAGCGCGCGAAGCTGCAGCAGATCGCGGACGCTGCGCCGGAGGACCTGCGCGAATACGCCGTGTCGCTCTACTCGCTCATCTTTGAGCTCAGCCGCAGCTGCCAGAACCGGCTGCTCGGCGTCACGAGTCCGCTGACTGCCGAGATCGAACAGGCCATCGCGCGCACACCGCAACTGTTCCCGGAGCACCCGGCCGTCGCGTGTCAGGGCGTGGAGGGCGCGTATTCCCAGCTCGCGTGCGACCGCCTGTTCACGATGCCGAACGTGTTTTACTGCGCCACGTTCGAGGCGGTGTTTGCCGCCATCGAAAAGGGCCTGTGCCGCTACGGCGTCATCCCGCTGGAAAACAGCACGGCCGGCTCCGTCAACGCCGTGTACGACCTGATGATGCAGCACAACTTCCGCATCGTGCGCAGTGTGCGCCTGAAGATCGACCACTGCCTGCTGGCCAAGCCCGGCACGAAGCTCTCGGACATCAAGGAGATCTACTCGCACGAGCAGGCCATCAGCCAGTGCGGCCGCTTCCTGCAGAGCCTGCCGGGCGTGACGGTCGTGCGCTGCGAGAACACTGCCGTGGCTGCCAAGCGCGTGGCCGAGTCGGACCGCACGGACGTCGCGGCGCTCTCGTCGCGCGCGTGCGTCGGACTCTACGGGCTCGAGAGCCTGGCCTCCTCTGTGCAGGATCAGGGCAACAACTACACGCGCTTTATCTGCATCGCCAAGGATCTCGAGATCTATCCCGGCGCTGACCGCACGAGCCTCATGATGGTGCTGCCGCACAAGCCGGGCTCTCTGTACAAGGTGCTCTCGCGCTTTTACGCGCTCGGCATCAACCTCAACAAGCTCGAGAGCCGTCCGCTGCCGGAGCGCGACTTTGAGTTCATGTTCTACTTCGATCTCGAGACGTCGGTCTATTCGCCGCAGTTCCAGCAGCTCATGGGCGAGCTGCCGGGTCTGTGTGAGGAATTCTCCTACCTCGGCAGCTATCGCGAGGTGGTGTGATGATGCGGTGCGGACTTCTGGGCGAAAAGCTCGGCCACAGCTACTCGCCGGCCATCCACGCGCAGCTCGCGGACTATGCCTACGGGCTCTATGAGGTCGCGCCGGAGGACCTGCCGGCGTTTTTGACCGGCGGCGATTTTGACGCGCTCAACGTGACCATCCCGTATAAAAAGACGGTCATCCCGTACTGCGCCGAGCTCTCGCCAATCGCGCAAAAGCTCGGCAGCGTGAACGTGCTCGTCCGCCGGGCAGACGGCACGCTCTATGGCGATAATGCCGATGCCTTCGGCTTCGAGTACCTCGTGCGTCACAGCGGCATCGACGTCGCGGGGCAAAAGGCGCTCGTGCTCGGCAACGGCGGCGCGTCCGCGACCATTCAGGCCGTGCTCGAGCAGCTCGGCGCGCACGTGACGGTCATCTCCCGCCACGGGCCGGATAACTACGACAATCTCGACCGCCACGCCGACGCGCGCGTGATCGTCAACACCACGCCGGTCGGTATGTATCCGAACACGGGCAGGGCCGCCGTCGATCTGCGGCAGTTCCCGCAGTGCGCGGGCGTGCTCGATATCGTCTATAACCCCGCGCGCACGGCGCTGCTGCTGCAGGCGGAAAGCCTCGGCATCCCGTGCGCGGGCGGACTGTACATGCTCGTGGCGCAGGCCAAGCGCAGCTGCGAGGTGTTCACCGATACGGTGATCGACGACGCGGAGATCCTGCGCATCCACCGCCTGCTGCGGCAGGAGATGGAAAACATCGTCCTCATCGGCATGCCCGGCAGCGGCAAGAGCACCATCGCGGCGCTGCTTGCCGAGCGGCTGCACCGCCCGGTGCTCGACAGCGACGCGCAGGTCGTCGAGACGGCGGGCATGTCCATCCCGGACATTTTTGCCGCCGGTGGAGAGAACGCCTTCCGCGCGCGGGAGACGGCCGCACTCGCCGAGCTCGGCAAGCGCTCGGGCGCGGTGCTTGCAACCGGCGGCGGCAGCATCTGCCGCGAGGAAAATTATCCGCTCCTGCACCAGAACGGCACGATTTTCTGGCTTCAGCGCGACCTCGCGCTGCTGCCGAAGGACGGCCGCCCCATCTCCCAGCGCAGCGACCTCGCCGCGCTCTACGCGCAGCGTGCGCCGCTGTACGCCCGCTTCGCCGACGCGGTCATTGACAACAACGGCACGCCGGAGGAGACGGTGCGCAAAATTCTGGAGGTGCTGGCATGAAGTTTCTCGTCATCAACGGCCCGAACCTGAACCTGCTCGGCCTGCGTGAGCCGGCCATTTACGGCAGCCGGAGCTTTGCCGCGCTGCAGGATTTCATCCGCGCATCCGCCGCCGATGCGGGCGTAGAGGTCGACCTGTTCCAGTCCAACCACGAGGGCGCGATCGTCGATGCCATTCAGGCGGCCTACGGCACGGCCGACGGCATCGTCATCAACCCCGCTGCCTATACGCACACGAGTGTCGCCATTCTCGACGCGCTCAAGGCCGTGGCCCTCCCGGCGGTGGAGGTGCACCTGTCGGACGTCAGCGCCCGGGAGCCTTTCCGCCAGATCTCCTATGCCGGCATGGCGTGCGTGAAAACATACATGGGTCTCGGCTTCGAGGGCTACCGTCAGGCCATTTTGTACCTGAAACAGTATCTGGAGGAGGCAAACGCATGATCTCGAAACAAATGGTCGCCTGGGGCGAGAGCGGCTGCTCCATCCGCGAGATCGCGGCCTACGGCGAGCGCCGCGCGGCCGAGATCGGCCCGGAAAACGTCTATAACTTCGCCATCGGCAACCCGAGCATCGACCCGCCGGACTGCGTGCAGGAGGCGGTCGAGCGGCTGCTGCACACCGTGCCGCCCACGCAGCTGCACGCCTACGCGCCCGCGCCGGGCATGGCGTCCGTGCGCGAAAAGGTCGCGGCTTACCTGACGGACACCTTCGGCGAGGCGTACCGCGCGCAGGATATTTACATGACCGACGGTGCGTCGAGCGCGCTGGCCATCCTCACGCGCGCGCTCATGGGTCCGGGGGATGAGGCCATCGTGTTCGCGCCGTACTTCCCGGAGTACGCCGTCTATGCCGAGGCGGCGGGCGGCAGCGTGCGCGTTGTGCCGTGCCGGGCGGACACGTTCGCGCTCGATCTCGATGCGCTCGCGGCCGCCGTGACGGAAAAGACCGCGCTGCTCATCCTGAACTCGCCGAACAACCCCTCCGGTGTCGTCGTCTCGCGCCCGGAGCTCGAGGCGCTGGCAGCGCTCCTGCGCGAAAAACAGGCCCGGTACGGCCACCCGATCTATATCATTGCCGACGAGCCGTACCGCGAGCTGGTCTACGGCGGGGTGGAGGTGCCGTTCCTGCCCGCGATCTATCCGAACGCGATCTACTGCTATTCCTACAGCAAGACGCTGTCCCTGCCCGGCGAGCGCGTGGGCTTTCTCGCCCTGCACCCGGCCATGGACGATTACGCCGCCGTGCACGCGGCCGTGCTCGGCGCGGGGCGCGCGCTGGGGTATGTGTGCGTGTCGTCGCTGTTCCAGCTCGCCGTGGCCGAGTGCCTCGGCCAGACGGCGGACATCGCGGCCTATGCCGCCAACCGCGAGCTGATCTACGGCGCGCTCACGGACATGGGCTATGCGTGCGCGCGGCCGGACGGCGCGTTTTATCTCTTCCTCAAGTCGCCGGAGCCGGACGCCCGGGCGTTTTGCCGCCGCGCGATGGACTATGACATCCTGCTCGTGCCGGGCGATGATTTCGGCTGCCCCGGCTATGCGCGCCTGGCCTACTGCGTGGCGCGCAGCCAGCTCCAGCGCTCGCTCCCGGAGTTTCGCAAGCTGGCCGGGAGCTACGGCCTGACCAAATAAATTTCGCAGACAAAAACGGCGTCCCCGAGCCCTCGGGGACGCCGTTTTTGCGCGGATGGTGTCAGGCGTACATGGCGTTGGTGTTCATATAGTCATAGATGACCTTGCCATGGTGTTGCTCCTGCTTTTGAATGTCGTTGAGCACGCTGCGCGCGTTGGCATCATTGAATTCGAACACGCACGTGTCGTACAGGTGCGAGGCGTGCTTTTCCATTGCGAGCACGTCCGTGCACAGGTAGCAGTCGTTTTGCTTTTGCGGGGTCTCGGTGTTGTTGTAGGTCGCCGTGAACGTCGTCGGCACGGTCGCGGAGTCCGCCGGGGCGGCGACGGTGCCGCCCTCCATCTGCGTGATCGCGTCGAGATGCTGCTGCTCGACCTGCGCGATCTGCTCGAACAGGTTTTTCAGCTGCGGGTCGTTGGCGCAGGCGGCGTGGCGGTTATATTTGTCCACGCACAGCTGCTCCTGCCCTTTGAGATCTTTGAGTAAACTGGCCTCTTTTGGGGTCAACTGCATAAATATCACCTCAGAGCCAGTATGCCCACCGGCGCGGCGGGACATACACCGGCGGAAAAAAACCGGTGGCGTCCGCGCGCAAAATCGGTTATAATCGGGCTGACCCTATGGAAAAGAGAGATGCAGCTATGGCAAAGATTTTTGATATTTCGGACTTTTCCGCGCCGGAGCTGGACGTGTACGCCCGCCTGACGGAAAACCAGCTCGTCAACCGCGCCGACCCGGCAAACGCCCTCTTCATCGCCGAGAGCCCGCTCGTGATCGGCCGCGCGCTCGACGCGGGGTGCGTGCCGGTGTCGTTTTTGATGGAGCGCCGCCACGTGGACGGCAAGGCGCGCGAGATCCTGGCGCGCTGCCCCGCGGACATCCCGGTCTATGCCGCCGAGCTCGACGTGCTCACGCAGCTGACAGGCTTTCATCTCACGCGCGGCATGCTCTGCGCCATGCGCCGCCCGGCACTGCCGGAGGTCGCCGTCCTGTGCGCCAACGCTGCGCGCGTGGCCGTGCTGGAAAACGTGATGAACCCGACGAACATCGGCGCGATCTTCCGCTCGGCGGCGGCGCTCGGCGTGGACGCCGTGCTGCTCACGTCGGCGGGCAGCGACCCGCTCTACCGCCGCGCCGTGCGCGTGAGCATGGGCACGGTCTTTCAGGTGCCGTGGACGTACCTGCCTGAGGACGGCGACTGGCAGCAGACGCTGCACGCCCTCGGCTTTCAAACGGCGGCCATGGCGCTGCGGGACGATTCGCTGCGCATCGACGACAAGCGCCTGCGTACCGTGCCGCGCCTTGCCATCGTGCTCGGCACGGAGGGCGACGGGCTGGCATCCAACACGATCGCCGCGTGCGATTACACGGTGCGCATCCCCATGACGCATGGGGTCGATTCGCTCAATGTGGCCGCGGCGAGCGCCGTCGCGTTTTACCAGCTCGCGCTGCTGCGCGGCTGATACTGTCAAAAAGTGTTACTTTTTGACAAAGAGGCTGCAGTCTGCTGCGCGCATAATTTGTGCGTCCACGGCGCACAAATTCCACACTTGCAGCCTGAGAAGTATTTTCTCCGACGCACATGTCGCCGAAGAAAATGATCTCACTTTCTTTCGCCGCTCCGGCGGCGAAACTCTACGAGGTTTTGGATAAACTGAACTCCGGCTTCCGTTCTGGAAGCCGGAGTTTTTTGTTATTCTCAGACGTCGAACCGGTCGTAGTTTCCGGCGCAGTCGAGGCACAGCTTCTGCCCGCCGACGAGGCGGATCCAGTTGGCACCCGTCACCTCGCCGCAGCACGCGCACGGGTAGGAGTCAAATAGTTTGGCCGGCTCTGGCAGCGGGATGGTCGCCGGCTTGACGTCGAACAGGTCGGCCGGTTTCTGCGCCTGATAGTAGGCGAAGGATTCCTCGCGCGTCATCCCCTCCGGCCGCGGCCGGAGCACCAGGCGCACGGACTTGCCCGTGGCGCGGTTATAAAACGAGAACGCCTGTTTGCCGCGCATATGAAACAGCAGGTTGCCCTTGCCGATGCTGCACCCGAGCAGCGCCTGAATGGCGTCCACGCCGCAGGCGTCGTTTTCCGCGATGCACACGACCTGCTCGTCGCCGGAGAAGGACAGCTCCAGCAGCTCGGCGGCGTAGCACGCGGCCTTATATCCGATTGTCAGCCCGCCGCAGGCGTGGCCGTGAAATTGTACGCAGGTTTCCCAGTTGGTCATGATCTTGTCTCCTTTTCTTCGTCATCAATGAGCACGAGCCTGTGCCCCTGCACGTCCACGATGCTGCCCGTCACGCCGTAGACGTCCCGCAGGGCGTCGGCGTCGAAGATCTCCGCGCCGCCGTAACGGTACACCTCGCCCTCGCGCAGCAGCAGAAAGCGGTCGCAGAACCGCAGCGCGAGGTTCAGGTCGTGGATGACGATCATCGCCGTGAGATTCTGCTCGCGGCACAGGTCGCGCGTGATCTGCAGCACCTGATATTGATTGCGGATGTCGAGATTGCTGGTCGGTTCGTCCAGCAGCAGGAGCGTTGGCTCCTGCGCCAGCGCGCGGGCGAGCATGACCTTCTGCCGCTCGCCGCCGGAGAGCCGGTTGAGGAACCGGCCGCGCATGTCCTCCAGATTCAGATAGCGCATGGCCTCGTGCACGACGTGGTGGTCGTGCTCTGTCACGCCCCAGGTCATGTAGGGCCGCCGTCCGAGCATGACCATGTCGTGCACGGTCATCTGTGTGTCGGGCACGTGCTGTGCCACGAAGGCTACGCGTTTTGCGATCTCCCGGTGGGAGAGCGTGAGCAGATCCTCACCGTCGATACGGCAGTGCCCGCTGTCAGCCGTGAGGATGCGGTTCATGCACTTGAGCAGTGTGCTCTTGCCGACGCCGTTGTTGCCGAGTACGGCCAGAAAGTGCCCGGTCTCCAGTTCAAAGCTCACATCGCGGAGGATTGGCCGCCCGCCCTTATAGTGATAGCAGAGATGGTCCACACAGATCATGTCCGACCCCTCCCCTTGAACAGCAGGTACAAAAACAGCGGGCCGCCGAGAAACGCCGTCAGCGCGCCGATCGGCAGAATGACGGGCATGATGATCACGCGCGCGGCCAGATCACTCAGCAGCAGCAGCGCCGCGCCGGCGAGCACGGAGCCGGGGATGAGATAGATATAGTTGTTGCCGACGACCATGCGCACGATGTGCGGCGCAACGAGACCGATGAAGTTGATGAGGCCGACGTGCGACACGATCACCGAGCAGACAAAGCACGTGAGCACAACGTTCGTGAGTGTCAGCCGCCGCACATGGATGCCGAGACTCAGCGCCGTCTCCTCGCCGGAGAGCAGGGCGTTATAGTCCCAGCGGTGCAGGTAGCAGTAGCCGATCAGCAGCAGTACGGCCAGCACCATGCCGCGCAGGGACTGCCAGTCCGTGCTGCCGAGGTCGCCAAACGTCCAGAATACGAGCGACGAGAGCGCGACCTCGTCGGCAAAGTATTGCAGCAGCGTGGTCGCGCCGGTCAGCATGGAGCTGATGGCGACGCCCGCGAGCACGATGCCCTCCGAGGAGATCTGCTTGAACTGGCTCAGCCCCAGAATGACGGCCGCGACAAGCAGCGAGCCGAGAAACGAGCACAGCGGAATAGCCCAGCTGCCGGCCTGGCTCAGGCCGAGACCGATGATGGCGACGGCTGCGCCGAACGTCGCACCCTGCGACACGCCGAGCGTAGAGGCCGAGGCGAGCGGATTGCGCAGCACGGCCTGCAGGATGCACCCGGCCAGCCCCAGTCCCGCGCCGGCGACCATGGCGGTGCAGATGCGCGGCAGGCGGTTATTGCGGATGACGAGATTGATCTTCGCGTCCGACGCCCGGCCGAAGATGCCCCGGATGAGCTCGGCGGCGGGCGTGTTGTAAGACCCGGCGCGCAGCGACAAAAAGAACGCGAGCGCCAGAATGGCCGCCAGCAGGATCAGAAAGCGGATGCTTCTGGCGCGGTTGCGGCTGTAGTCGGAATCGTGCGGCTTACTCGCCGAGTGTGATGGCACGGAATGCATACCCGGCCTCCTTCAGATCGGGATAGGGGTTGGAGCCGAGCAGCTCCGTGAAGATCTCGCCGGCCTTGGCCTCGGGGTCAATGTCGGCAAACTGCTCCGGATACAGCACGCAGGCGGCATAATAGGCATCGGCCAGCGCCGTCTCCAGATTGGAGGCCGAGGAGCGGAACGAGATCTGCGAATAGACCTTGCCGCTGCGCACAGCGGTGAGACTGTTATAAAATGCAGGATTCGCCTGATAATCTTCGTTGATCAGGGGCATACCATTGAAGTCCAGGAAGATCACGTCCGGGTCCCAGGCGAGCACCTGCTCGGTGTCGATGTTGAACGCGCCGGTCTGCCCGGTCGTGTCGGCGAGGTTTTTGGCGTGGATGAGCGCAAACGGGCCGTATCCTGCCTCCGTGCCCTCAAAGCCGTGCTGCCCCTTGAAGGACACGCCGCCGACATAGACGGACGGCTTCTGATCGTCTGCAATCTTGGCCGTGCGCGTGTCGAGGTCGGTCTGGATGCCCTTGAGGTACTTGGTCAGCTCCTGCGCACGCGTTTCCAGCCCGTAGAGCTCGCCGAGCAGACGGATGGTCTCGTAGGCGGCGTCATCGAGCGTGGTGTCGCTGCCGGGCACGACAAAGACCGGGATGCCGGTCTTCGCGCTCAGCTCGTCCGCATCGCACGAGGCGTAGGCGCTCATGACGATGACCTGCGGTGCGACGTCGATGATCTGCTCCACATACGGCTCGCCGTTCGTGCCGGTGACGGGCAGGTCCTTGAATTTATCGAAGTTCACGTAGTTATACAGGCGGCTCATGCCGGCCTTGGTCTCGTAGTCCTCCACGCCGACCACGCGGTCAGCCGCGCCGACATAGCAGCTGTAGCGCAGCGAGCCGACGCCGACGCACACGATGCGCTCCACCTTGTCGGGTATGGTTACGGTGCGGTTTTTGCTGTCCGTGATCGTGCGTGTTCCGGCAGTGTCGGAGGTTGCTGTTTTCCCGCCGCAGGCCGTGCAGGCCAGCAGCGTCAGGACTGCCAGCAGCAGGCAGATGATGTTGCGTTTTTTCATGCGTTCCATCCTCATTTTCTGTTGTTTGCTCCGTTTCCGGAGCGCTGTCACCAGTATACCGGACGGCGCTCCACAGCGTAAGCACCCTGGGGGGATGAAAAGTTGCACAGTTTTTTTCACAATTTTTCGCTGACAGCCAAATGGAATTTGCCCGTTTTTCAACATGAATGAAGGAAACGGTATATAAACACAGGGAAATTTGCGCCATGTCGCGGCATTTTACAATTTTACACGCATTTTACATAAGCGCTCTTTTCGTTTTTACATCCCCTGCTTATCCTGTGAAGCGTAGGGAACAAAAAAACCAAAATCGAAATCGAAGTTCGAAAGGAGCACTTCATCTTGAAAAAGATCATTACCATTTTGTGCATTGCCGTCATGGCGCTCTCGCTGTTTGCGGGCTGCGGCCAGAAGGCGGACGACAACAACACGGCCGCTGCCGGCGGCACGGTCTCGACCGACGGTTCCACCTCGATGGAAAAAGTCATCGGCGCGCTCGGCGAGTCCTTCATGGAAGCAAACTCGGGCACGACCTTCACCTATAACCCGACCGGCTCCGGCTCCGGCATCCAGGCCGTCTCCGAGGGCCGCTGCGATATCGGCCTGTCGAGCCGCGCGCTCAAGGACGACGAGAAGGCATCCGGCCTGAAGGAGACCACCCTCGCCCTCGACGGCATCGCCATCATCGTCAACCCCCAGAACCCCGTCAAGGACCTGACCCTGGAGCAGATCGCCAAGATCTACACCGGTGAGATCACCAACTGGAAGGATGTCGGCGGCAACGACGCCGAGATCGTCCTCATCGGCCGCGAGGCCGGCAGCGGCACGCGCGACGGCTTCGAGTCCATCACCGACACGAAGGATGCCTGCCAGTACCGTCAGGAGCTGACCTCCACGGGCGATGTCATCACCACCGTGTCCCAGAACCCGAACGCCATCGGCTATGCCTCTCTGGCTGCCATCAAGGACAGCGTCAAGGCCCTGACCGTCAACGGTGTTGCCCCGACGGAAGCGACCGTCAAGGACGGCACCTACCTCGTGCAGCGTCCGTTCGTCCTCGTGACGAAGGAAGGCGTGGCCCTGAGCGAGACCGCGCAGAAGTTCTTCGACTTTGCGACCTCTGCAGATGCCGCGTCCATCATCTCCGCGGCGGGCGCAGTCCCGGTGGCCTGAGCCACAGACAAGCGTACAGGCGGCTGGAGACCAGCCGCCTTTCGCATATACAGAGGTGCTGGATATGAAAAAGAGATCTCAAGTTCTGGAGACGGTCGTGCATGGCGTGTTCCTGCTCCTTGGCCTTATCACCGTCGGGTGTGTGCTGCTCATCAGCGTGTACCTGATCGTCTCCGGCATCCCCGCCATCCGGAAGATCGGGCTCGTCCCGTTCCTGTTCGGCAAGACGTGGGCCTCCACGGCGGCAGAGCCGTCGTACGGCATTTTGCCGTTCATTCTGACAAGTGTATACGGCACGGCCGGGGCCATCGTGCTCGGCGTGCCGCTGGGCTTCCTGACGGCCGTGTATCTGGCGAAGGTCGCCCCGCCGCGGCTCAAGACCGTGCTCGAATCGGCCGTGAGCCTGCTGGCCGGCATCCCGTCGGTCGTCTACGGCCTTGTGGGTATGCTCGTGCTCGTGCCGGGCATCCGCAAGGTGTTTCACCTGGCCGACGGCGCGAGCCTGCTCGCCGCCATCGTCGTGCTGGCGATCATGATCCTGCCGTCGATTATCAAGGTGTCCGTCACGGCGCTCGAGGCCGTGCCACCCGAGTATGAGGACGCATCGCTCGCGCTCGGCGCGACGCCCATCGAGACGTATTTCAAGGTTTCCGTCCCGGCGGCGAAGAGCGGCATTGCCGCCGCCGTCGTGCTCGGCGTCGGCCGCGCCATCGGCGAGGCCATGGCCGTCATGATGGTGTCGGGCAATGTGCCGAATATGCCGAGCCTGTTTCAGAGCGTGCGCTTTCTGACCACCGCCGTCGCCAGCGAAATGTCCTACTCCGGCGGCCTGCAGCGGCAGGCGCTGTTTTCCATCGCGCTGGTGCTGTTTTTGTTCATCATGCTCATTAACGCCACGCTCAACTTCTTCCTCAAGCGCAATAAGGAGGGGGACAAATGAAAAAGAAAGCCGTTTCCGGCGGCCGCAGGGCCTATATTCTCACCATGCGCATCCTCATGGGTGCGGCGGCCATTATCACGGCGGCGCTCGTGCTGTTTCTGATCGCCTACGTGCTCATCAAAGGCCTGCCGAACGTGTCGTGGGCGCTGCTGTCCACCGCGCCGAGCTACCTGTCCGACCGCATCGGCATCCTGCCGGACATCCTCAACACGCTCTATATCGTCATCGCGACGCTGCTCATCGTCCTGCCGCTCGGCGTGGGCGCGGCCATCTACCTGACCGAGTACGCCACGAACCGCCGGCTCATCGGCGCCATCGAGTACGCGGCCGAGACGCTCTCCGGCATCCCGTCGATCATCTACGGCCTTGTGGGCATGCTGTTTTTCTGCCAGTTTCTGAATATGAAAACATCGCTGCTGGCCGGCGCGCTCACGCTCGTCATCATGAACCTGCCGACCATCATGCGCACCACGCAGGAGAGCCTCAAAACCGTGCCGCAGAGCTACCGCGAGGGCGCGTTCGGCCTCGGTGCGGGCAAGTGGCGTGTCATCCGCACCGTGGTGCTGCCCGGCTGCGTGGACGGCGTCATCACCGGCTGCATCCTGTCCGTCGGCCGCATCCTTGGCGAGTCGGCCGCGCTGCTGTTCACGGCGGGCTTTGCCCACGCGCTCAACGACTTTTTCGAGGGACTGAGCAGCGCGGGCGCCACGCTCACCGTCGCACTTTACGTCTACGCCAAGGAGCAGGGCCGGTTTGATGTGGCCTTTGCCATCGCCGCCATTTTGATGATCCTTACGCTGCTCATCAACGGCGCTGCTACGCTCGTTGAGCGATACTTCAGGAGGAAAAGAAGTTTATGAGTGACATTATGACAGTCCAGGGCCTGGACCTCTGGTACGGAGATCATCAGGCGCTGCACGATATCAGTTTGAACATTCCCGAAAAGAGCATCACGGCGCTCATCGGGCCGTCCGGCTGCGGCAAATCCACGTTTCTCAAAACGCTCAACCGCATGAACGACCTCATCCCGGGCGTGAAGATCACGGGCGATGTGCGCTACCGCGATCAGGACATTTTCGCCCCCGGCACGGACGTCAACGAGCTGCGGCGCGAGATCGGCATGGTCTTTCAGAAGCCGAACCCGTTTCCGATGAGCATCTACGACAACATCGCCTATGGCCCGCGCACGCACGGCATCAAAAACCGCGCCAGGCTCGACGAGATCGTCGAAAAGTCCCTGCGCGGCGCGGCCATCTGGGACGAGGTGAAAGACCGCCTGAAGAAAAACGCCCTCGGCCTCTCCGGCGGCCAGCAGCAGCGCCTGTGCATCGCCCGCGCGCTCGCGGTCGAGCCGGAGGTGCTGCTCATGGACGAGCCCACGAGCGCGCTCGACCCCATCTCCACGTCGAAGATCGAGGAGCTGGCCATGCAGCTCAAGGAACAGTACACGATCGTCATCGTCACGCACAACATGCAGCAGGCGGTGCGTATCTCCGACCGCACGGCGTTTTTCCTGCTCGGCGAGCTCGTCGAGTGCGGCGACACGCAGCAGCTGTTCTCGCAGCCGCAGGATAAGCGCACGGAGGATTACATCACAGGGAGGTTTGGCTAATGAGAAGCCGGTTTGATGAACAGCTCGCGCTCCTGAACAAGGAGATGATCGAGATGGGCGCACTGTGCGAGGAGGTCATCGCGCTCGCATCCAAGGCCCTCACGGAGGCGGATCCGGAGCTGGCGCAGCGCGTCGCGCCGCTCGATGCCGAGATCGACCAGAAGGAGCGCAACATCGAGTCGCTGTGCCTCAAGCTCCTGCTCCAGCAGCAGCCCGTCGCGCGCGACCTGCGCCAGATCTCGGCCGCGCTGAAGATGATCACGGACATGGAGCGCATCGGCGATCAGGCCGAGGACATTGCGGAGATCATCCAGTTTCTCGCCGGCCGTTCGGCGGAAAATGACGATCTGCTGCGCGAAATGGCGCTCTCGACCATCCATATGGTCACAGAAAGTGTTGACGCCTACGTCAAGCGTGATACAATGCTGGCAGAGACGGTCATCGCCGAGGACGATGTCGTGGACAACGCCTTCGACGAGGTCAAGCGCCGGCTGATCGACAAGATCGCCGCCCACCCCGACGACGGGGAGTACGCGCTCGACCTGCTCATGATCGCCAAATACTTCGAGCGCATCGGTGACCACGCGACGAACATCGCCGAGTGGGTGATCTTCTCGGTCACCGGGGTGCACAAGGAGGGGTAAGCCATGATCTGGTGTGTGGAGGACGACGCCAGTATCCGCGACATTGAGGTCTATACGCTCTCATCCACGGGGTTTGACGCCCGCGGCTTTGCCGACGGCGTGTCATTCTGGTCGGCGCTCCAGACGGAGAAGCCCGATCTGGTGGTGCTCGACGTGATGCTGCCCGGCGTGGACGGCATCGAGCTGCTGCAGCGCATGAAGGCGTCGGCGGAGCTGCGCACCATCCCGGTCGTCATGGCCACGGCCAAGGGCGCGGAGTATGACAAGATCCGCGGCCTCGACCTCGGCGCGGACTATTACCTCGTCAAGCCCTTCGGCGTGATGGAGCTCGTGTCCTGCGTCAAGGCGGTGCTGCGCCGCTGCCAGCCGGAAAAAGCTGCACATCAGCTGCGCAGCGGCGGGCTCGTCGTCGATCTCGACGCACACACGGTCACGGTCGACGGCGCGCGTGTCGCGCTTACGTATAAAGAATTTGAACTCCTGCGCCTGTTTCTGTCCCATCCGGGCATGGCGTTCACGCGCGACCAGCTCTTTCAGGAGATCTGGGGCATGGACTACTGCGGCGAGACCCGCACGGTCGACATGCACATCCGGACGCTCCGGCAGAAGCTCGGCCCCTACGGACGGCGGATCGAAACGGTGCGCAATGTTGGCTACCGCATGGAGGCAACGACATGACCAAAAAGATCTTTCAATCCATCCTGCTCGTGGCCGGGTGCGTGCTGCTGGCGAGCCTGCTGATCATCATGGGCTTTTTGTACGATTACTTTGGCGGCGTGGAGGAAAACCAGCTGCGCGACGAGCTGAGTCTCGCCGCAGCGGCCGTCGAGGACGGCGGCACGGACTATCTGTCCCAGCTGACGGCCGACCGTTGCCGCCTGACATGGATCGCAGCCGACGGCAGCGTCCTGTACGATACCAGGACCGACGCCGAGAGCCTTGAGAACCATGCCTCGCGCGCCGAGGTCAGTCAGGCGCTGGCGACCGGCATCGGCGAGAGCACGCGCTATTCCTCGACGCTCATGGAAAAGACCATGTACTACGCCCAGCGTCTGGACGACGGCACGGTGCTGCGCATTTCCATCAGCCGCGCGACGGTCGGCATGATCGCCGTCGGCATGATTCAGCCGCTGCTGATCGTGCTCATCGTGGCGCTCATTCTCTCCGGCTTGCTGGCCAGACGGCTGTCGCGGCGCATCGTCGACCCGCTCAACAGCCTCGATCTCGAGCACCCGCTTGACAACGATGCCTACGAGGAGCTCTCTCCGCTGCTCAAGCGCATCCACCGCCAGCACGTCGAGATCCAGACGCAGCTGCGCGAGCTGCGCGAAAAGACCGACGAGTTCACGCAGATCACCGGCAGCATGCGCGAGGGCCTTGTCCTGCTCGACGAGCACGGCAGCATCCTGAGCATCAACGCCGCGGCGCAGGCGCTCTTCGGCGCGGACGCGCAGTGCGTCGGCAGGGATTTTCTCACCATCGAGCGCAGCCACGAGATCAGCGCCGCCATTCAGGCCGCCGCTGCGGACGGCCACAGTGAGGTGCGCGCCGAGCGCGCGGGCCGCGTGTATCAGTTCGATATCAGCCGCATCACGTCCGACGGGAAATTCCTCGGCACGGTCATTCTGGCCTTTGACATCACGGAGCAGGAGTTTGCCGAGCGCAACCGCCGCGAGTTCACGGCGAATGTCTCGCACGAGCTCAAAACGCCGCTGCAGGGCATCATCGGCAGCGCCGAGCTGATCGAAAACGGCATGGTCAAGCCTGACGACCTGCCGCGCTTCGTCGGCCACATCCACGCCGAGGCCGCGCGCCTCGTCACGCTCATCGACGATATCATCCGCCTGTCCCAGCTCGACGAGGGCGACGCCATGCCGACGGAGCCGGTCGACCTGCTCGCCGTGTCGCAGGAGGCGGCGGAGAACCTGCACGACGCCGCGGCCGCGCGCAACGTTACGGTCAGCGTCACGGGGCAGCCGGCCGTCCTGCCTGGCGTCCGCCGCCTGATCTATGAGATCGTCTATAACCTCTGCGACAACGCCATCAAGTACAACCGTGACGGCGGGCGCGTGGACGTGACGGTCGCGGCCGATGCCGGCGGCAGCAGCATCACCGTCGCCGATACCGGCATCGGCATCGCGCCGGAGCATCAGGCGCGTGTGTTCGAGCGCTTCTACCGCGTGGATAAGAGCCACTCCAAGGCGTCCGGCGGCACGGGCCTCGGCCTGTCGATCGTCAAGCACGCCGTGCAGTATCACCACGGCCGCATCGAGCTTGAGAGCACGCCCGGCACGGGCACGACCATCCGTGTCGTGTTCCCGAACCCGTGACCCGGTATGGGAAAACAGAGCGGACTTCCGGCTGCGGAAGTCCGCTTTTTTCTGCCCCGCAGGGCTTGACACCCGGGCGGGGCGGTGTTATCATGCAGTTGAGATTAGATATATCTAACCAATCGGCTTTTCAAGGAGGTCATCCCATGTATCAGATCACACTGGGGATCGACGGCATGATGTGCGGCATGTGCGAGAGCCACATCAACGATGCGGTGCGCAATGCCTTTCCGGTCAAGAAGGTCTCGTCCTCGCACGGCAAGGGCCAGACGGTCATCCTCTCCGAAACGGAGATCCCGGAGGCGGAGCTGCGCCCGGTCATCGCCAAGACGGGCTACGAGCTCACGAGCTACGTCTGCGCCCCGTATGAGAAAAAGGGCCTGTTCCACCGGCACTGAACATAGCCGAACAGGACAAGCGGCACGCGGCGGTCATCTGACCGCCGCGTGCCGCTTCTTTTTATTTCGGCTCAAAGCCGTGCTCCATGCAGTATACGCGCAGGATGGCTGCCTGCGTTTTCGCGTCCGGGATGCGCCCGGCCAGCACATCGCGCGCAAGCTCGTCGAGCGGCACGGCCTGCAGGTTGAGAAATTCATCGTCGTCGAGCTGCTGCTCGCCGAAGGTCAGGCCGCGGGCGAGGTACATCCAGATGACCTCGTCCGAGTACGCGGCGGCGGGGTAGAACGGGCCGAGCGGGATGAGCTCGCGCGCCGTGATGCCGGTCTCCTCGCGCAGCTCGCGGCGCGCGGCGGCCTCGGGCGCTTCGTCGCGGCTGTCGCGCTTGCCGGCGGGGATCTCCGTGATGACCTCGTTCACCGGGTAGCGAAACTGCCGCTCGACGATCACGCGGCCGTCGTCGAGCAACGGCACGATGCACACTGCGCCCACGTGGCGCGATAATTCGCGCGGCGCGGTGCCGCCGTTGGGCAGGCGCACGGTGTCGCGGTAAAAGTCGAGAATGCAGCCGCTGTAGATCTTTTCGGATGTGAGTTTGGTTTCGGTCAGGTTGTCCATGGCGCGCCTCCTTACAGGCCGAGGATCTGCAGCGTGCGCGTGTCGGGCTGCCCGCCGAAGAATTTATCGAGCACGGCGGAAAACACCGGCTCGTCCGGCGCGGCAGCCGCGAAGAGCGTCATGCTCGAGCGCAGCTTCAGGTCGTCCGGAAAGCCGAACACGGCCGTGGGGTCGCTCTCGTCGAGTGCCAGCAGGGCGCTGCTGATCTCCAGCAGGTGCGCGCGCAGCGTCGGCTCGCGCAGATAGGCCCGCGCCTCGTCGAGCCCGGAGATGGCATAGTACTGCGACGTGCTGCTCATGCCCAGCCCCGCGACCTGCGGGAAGATGTACCAGATCCAGTGGCTGCGCTTGCGGCCGTTTTGGATCTCGCGCAGGGCGGCGGCGTAGTCCCGGCGCTGTGCGGTGAGAAAACGGTTGAGATCATACATAGCGAAACCTCCTCAGAAGCGGAAATAGATGAACGGATTGAACGTCGCGCTCACGGAAAAGACGATGCACACGGCCAGCAGCGCCAGGCACACGACGTTGCGCACGATCTCGGCGCCGCAGCTCTCGCCAAGGTGCACGCGCCGGCAGACGGGTGTGGAGAATACGAGCGCGGGCAGCATCCACAGCAGCGGCGGAACGATGCTCACATCCGCTGCGAGCGACTGCGAGAGCGCCACGTGCGTGAAGCTGAACATCCGCGCGAGCGCGCAGCGCATCTGCGCAAAGTCCGTGAGGTTGAACATCACCCAGCCGATGCACACGATGATCATGCACAGCAGCCAGCGCAGTGCCTTCGGCAGACGCTCGAGATACTTGCCCAGCCAGAGCTTTTCGATCAGCAGCAGCACACCGTAGTACAGGCCCCAGAGCAGGAAGTTCCAGTCCGCGCCGTGCCACAGGCCGGTCAGGCCCCAGACGACGAGAATGTTGCGCACCCACTTCCCCCGGGAAACGCGGTTGCCGCCGAGCGGGATGTACACATAGTCGCGAAACCAGGTGGACAGCGAGATGTGCCACCGCCGCCAGAACTCCGTGACCGACAGGGAGATATACGGGTAGTTGAAGTTTTCGAGGAAGTGGAAGCCGAACATCCGGCCGAGGCCGATGGCCATGTCGCTGTAGCCGGAGAAGTCGAAATAGATCTGCAGCGTGTAGGCAATGGCGGCCAGCCAGTACATGAGCGAGCCGTAATTGGCGGGGTTGCCGCTGTAGACGATGGTGGCCACCTGCGCGACCTGATTGGCCAGCAGCAGCTTTTTGGCCAGACCCACGACAAAGCGCCGGAAGCCCTGCGCGAGATCGTCCATGGTCACTTGGCGCTCCCGGATCTCCTGCTCGACGGTCTCATAGCGCACGATGGGGCCGGCGATGAGCTGCGGGAAGAAGCTGACGTACATCAGCAGGTAGAAAAAGTTGCGCTGCAGGGCGATCTTGCCGCGGTAGAGGTCGATGACATACGACAGGATCTGAAACGTGTAAAAGCTGATGCCGATCGGCAGCGCGATGCCGGGGTCCGTCAGGCCGAGAAACGAGAACGTCCGGCACAGGAAGTTGAGGTATTTGAACACGACGAGGTTGCCGAGGATGACGACGATCGCCGCGATCAGCGCGGCCTTTTTCGCGCGCGGCCGCGCCTCAAAATGCACGATGGCAAAGCCGCTGCCGTAGGCCACGAGCGTCACGAGCACCATGAGCACGACCATCTTCGGCTCGCCCCAGGCGTAGAAGATCAGCGACGCGATGAGCAGCATGGCGTTCTGCACGGGCTTCGAGCGGATGAGCACGCACAGCCCCGCCAGCGGCAGGAAGAAAAACAGAAATGTCTGACTGCTGAATACCATCGCTCAGTCCTCCACCATGAAGTCGTCCGACGTGAAAAACGGCGTGCTGCCGATCAAGAGCACCTTCGTGATCCGGTGCTCGCGCAGATACTCCGCCAGCCGAAACGGCTTTCCCATGTCCTGCTCATAGCTGCGCAGATCGACGCTGTAGACCCGGTCAAAGTGCGAAGCCATGAGTTTGAGGATGGCGTTGTCATACGATTCGCCGAGCATCAGCAGATTCCCGCGTCCGGTCGTGCCGGTGTCAAGGATGACCTCGCCGTTGTCCCAGCCGTAGACCCCACCGTAGCTGGCGTCCGTGAGCTGGCCGCTGAGCGCGGCGTCCTGCCAGCCGTAATCATCCGCCGGTTCTCCGGCGATCGTCACGGACATCTTCGGGAAAGCAAAGCGGTAGACATCCATCGGCTCAAAAAACTGCTCCTGCGCGCCGATAGACAGCGCTTTTGAGCCGGAGAAGTGATCGGATACGCGCACCGTTTCCAGCGGCTCGAGCAGGTCGGTGCAGCCGAGCAGGGCGGCTGCCTCGCGGTAGCCGCGGTAGGAGCCGACGTTGCACCAGTGATGATTGGTCTGGTAAAAGTCGCGCTCATATGTCTCCAGCTCGTCCACGGCGAACCTGCCCATCTGTTCTGCCGGCAGGTTCACCCGGCTGCTGAGGTATTCAAACGCGCCGTTGTTTTCCCCGGCCGGGAAGTTGTTGTTCGAGTCGCCATCGACCATATAGAGATAAAACGTCACGTCCGGATGCGCGGCGATCAGTGCATTGAGGTTTTCGCTGTGCCGCGTGAGCTCCGGTATCACCATGTCGGGACTGCAGTAGGCGTAGGCCAGATATTTCCCGCCGTAGACGAGAAACTGGTCGTACTGGACCGGCACGTTCGGATACCGGTGCGACAGGCGCATCATGGAGTCGTACCGGATCTTGTTCTGCGCGTCATTGAAGGCCTTTTTCATCGCCTGCGCCAGCGGGATCTGATCGCTGAGCGCAGCCTCCATGGCGTCCTGAAACGAACCGTCGAGCCAGCTTTCCGCCGTCAGCGGGGTGACGGTGTTGGCCGGGCGGTTTTCGTAGTAGTTGACGTCCTTCGGGCGCAGCAGCGTGCGCCCGAGCCCGGTCAGCAGCACGGCGGCAGCACAGCAGAGCATGGCCGCGTTGCACAGATTCCGGGTGCGTTTGCTTTTGTCGGCGTGTTTCACGTGCGATTTCTCCTGAATTCGAAAATTTGCAAAAAACTCCTTTTGATTATGACCTCTGCGCCCCGGATTGTCAAGCGCCGCGGCGCTCAGATTTGGTTTTACAACCCGCGCGGTATGCGTTACAATAAGAAAATCGGAAAGGAGCGTTCCCCCATGAGTATGACATTGGAGACCATCCGGGCGGCGCACGCGCGCATCGCCCCCTATATTGTCCGGACGCCGCTGCTGCGCCTGCCGGCGCTCGACAATGCCCTCGGCTGCGAGGTGTATGTCAAGGCCGAGTGTATGCAGCGCACGGGCGCATTCAAGCTGCGCGGCGCAATGAACAAGATCCTCACCCTGACGGACGCCGAGCGCGCCCGCGGCTTTGTCGCGGCGTCCTCCGGCAACCATGGCCGCGCGGTGGCCTATGCCGCGCAGCGCTTCGGCACGCACGCCTGCATCGTCATGCCGCGCACGGCCCCGCCCGTCAAGCAGGCGGCTATCCGCGCACTGGGCGCTGAGCTCGTGCTGTGCGAGGCGTCCGAGCGGTTCGACGTGGCGGCGCGGCTGTGCGCCGAGCGGGGCGCGACGATGGTGCCGCCGTTCAATGACGAGGCGGTCATGGCGGGGCAGGGCACCGTCGGGCTGGAGATCCTGGCCCAGTGCCCGGAGATCGATGCAGTCGTTGTCCCGGTCAGCGGCGGCGGGCTCATCGGCGGCGTGTCCACGGCCGTCAAGGCGCTCGCGCCGCGCGTGCGCGTGTTTGGCGCGGAGCCGGCCGCGCTGCCGCGCTATACGGAGAGCCTGCGCGCCGGGCACCCGGTGCGGGTGGAGCAGAAGCGCTCAGTCGCGGACGCGCTCGTCGCGCAGATGCCGGGGGATGTGTGCTTTCCGTATGTGGCGGCAAATACCGACGGCTTTGCGGCCGTTGCGGATGATGCTATTCTTCGCGGCATGAAGCTGCTGCTTCTGGAGGGCAAGCTGCTGTGCGAGCCGTCGTCCGCCATCGGCATCGGTGCGGCGCTGTGCGGCCGGCTCCCGGTGCGGGAAGGGGACAAGGTCTGCTTTGTCGTCAGCGGCGGCAGCGTCGCGCTCGAGCAGCTACACCAGCTCGAGGACGTCAGGCTCTGACAGACAGCAAATATCCGCCCCGGCGCACCTTCCGTCAGAAGGGCGCGTCGAGGCGGATGCTGTCTCGGGTCGTTATTTGCTGCTTGCGAGCGCCTGATCGATGAGCTCGTTGAGCTTCTTTGCCTGATCGGGCGCGGTGATCCCGCCGACGATCGGCTGGCCGACGATGTTGCCGTTTTTGTCAACGACGTATGTGGTCGGGAACGAGTACAGGCCGGCGGTGAACTTACCGGCCTCGCTGTCGGAGGCGAACCAGAGGTTGGAGTAGGTCACGCCCTTTTTCGCCAGAATGTCCTTCGCCTCGGCGATGGCGGTCTTGTCGCCGTCGAGCGTGAAGGAGTTGATGCCGACGACCGCGCCGCCCTTCGCGGCGAGGTCCTTGTTGAGCGCCTCAAGGTCGGCCAGCTCACCGACGCACGGGTTGCAGGTGGTGAACCAGAAGTTCACGACCGTGACGCTGTTGCCGGCGAAGAGCTTGCTGCTGTCGACGTCATTGCCGTCGAGATCCTTGCCCTGAAAGCTCGGGAATTTCATCGCGTTGCTGCCGGAGGCGGTCATGCCGGCCTCCTCCGCGCTCACGCTGTCACCTGTGCCGGGCGCCGTGCCGCAGCCGGGATACTTCTGCTCGAGGATGGTGAGCTTGCCCTCAATTTCCTTGATCTGCTCGGCGCCGGCCTTGAGCGTCTTGAGCTCGTCGGCCGAGAAGCCGTCCTTCGCGCTCTCGATCGTGGCGAGCAGGAAGTCGCCGTAGTTCGTGCCGTCCTCGATCATGGGGCTGTTTTTGTTGGCAGACAGAAACACCTTGTTCCAGAGGTCGGAGTTTGCGGCGAGAATGTCGTTTTCCTTCTGCATGAGCTGCTGATAGAGCTTGGCCGCTTCGTCGGCACTGCTCGGCTCGGTCGCGATCAGGGCCGCAATGTCGGCGCTGCCGTCCGCCTTGTCCTTGCCTTTGCCCGACGAGCACGCCGCGAGACTGAACACCAGCGTAAGCGCGAGCAGGAGCGTCACGAGCTTGGTCATTTTTTTCGTCTTCATCATGATTCCTCCGTTTGATTTTGATGGTTGCTTACTTGCTTCGGATTCGTGTTTCCGCTCAGGCCGAAGCCATAGCGGAAGCGGATGGCTTGCGTGGGGCAGGCGCGGATGCACTTGCCGCAGCGGATGCATTCCGTGTCGTTGGGGGACTTGGTGATGTCCACGTCCATCTGGCAGGTGCGCGCACATTTGCCGCAGGAGACGCACTTGCCCGTGTCGACCTGGATGCCGAGCAGGGAGACCTTGTTCATCAGCGCGTAAAACGCGCCGAGCGGGCAGATCCATTTGCAGAACGGGCGGAAAAACAGCACGCTCAAAACGACGACCGCGATCAGAATGATCAGCTTGCGCGTAAACAGCGCGCCCAGCGCCGCGCGGATGCTCTCGTTTGCGGCTGCGAGCGGGATCGCGCCCTCGAGCACGCCCTGCGGGCAGATATACTTGCAGAAATACGGGTCTCCCATGCCCACGTCGTTGACGATGAGCGCCGGCAGCAGCACCACGGCCAGCAGCAGGATGACGTATTTCAAATAGGTCAGCGGCTTGAGCTTTTTCGTCGACAGCTTTTTGCCCGGGATCTTATGCAGCAGCTCCTGCAGCCAGCCGAACGGGCACAAAAAGCCGCAGATGAACCGCCCGAGCAGCACGCCGAGCAGGATCAGGATGCCGGTGATATAATACGAAAAGCGGAATTTGGACGAGCCGACCACCGCCTGAAACGCCCCGATCGGGCACGCGCCCGATGCCGCCGGGCAGGAATAGCAGTTCAGGCCGGGCACGCAGACGGTCTTGCCCTTGCCCTGATAGATGCCGCCCTTGAAGAAGTTTGGCAGGTGGATGTTGGTCAGCAGCGTCGCCGCCGCCTGGATCCAGCCGCGAAACCGGCTCAAGAGCAGGGAAACAGACTGTTTTTTCTTATCCAATGCCGACACACTCCAAGCACAGCCGGATCGCCTTGTTGAGCACGGCGCCGGCCTCGCCGCGCAGCGCGCCGAAGCACACCATGGCGATGCCTGCAGCGATCAGCAGAACCTGCACAACGGCTTTCTTCGCACGAAACACCCGGATCACTCCCTTCTGTTTGCCCCATGATACCATGGCGCAGATAAAATCTTCGTTAAGAACGGAAACTTAACAGAGATTTTATGCCTTTGTGTTATCATATAACAAAGTTAACAAAGTCGGACATTCGTAAATACGCACGAGGAGAATGGTATGCATATTTTGGTTGTGGAAGATGAAAAGACGCTCTGCGACACGATCGCGCGCAGTCTGCGGCGGCTTGCCTACAGCGTGGACTGCTGCTATGACGGGCAGAGCGCCACGGAGATGCTCGCCGTCGAGCGCTTTGATCTGGTCGTGCTGGATCTGAACCTCCCCGGCGAGGACGGTATGACGGTGCTCCGGACGCTGCGCGAGCGTGACCGCGACACCAAGGTGCTGATCCTGTCGGCGCGCTGCGAGGTCGCCGACAAGGTGGCGGGACTCGATGCGGGCGCGAACGACTATCTCACCAAGCCCTTTCACCTCGATGAGCTCGCGGCGCGCATCCGCAGCCTGACGCTGCGCCGCTTTACGCAGAGCGACGTGATCCTGACCTGCGCCGAGCTGTCGTTTGACACCAAGGCGCGCACGGCATCCGTGCGCGGCGAGACGCTGTCGCTCACGCGCAAGGAGACGGGCATCCTCGAATACCTGCTGCTGCATCAGGGGCGGCCGGTCAGCCAGGAGGAGCTGCTGGAGCACGTGTGGGACAGCGGGGCGGACGGCTTCGGCAACTCCATCCGCGTGCATATCTCCGCACTGCGGAAAAAGCTGCGCGCCGCCCTGGGCTATGACCCCATCCGCAACCGCATCGGCGAGGGCTATGTTATGGAGGCGCAGACATGAAGCGGTTATCTCTGCAGTGGCGCATCACACTGATGACGGCGGCGCTGATCGGCGTGACGTGTGTGCTCATGAACTGTCTGATCGGCTATTCCGGCAAGCGGTATATGGATGCGATCGGCAGCGGCATCTCGGCTTACAGCGAGATCGAATCCGGTGCGCCCGACGCCTTCGACCCGCAGAGCAAACAGCCGGATGACGAGCTGACGATCATCATCAGCGGCGCGCAGGCGGCCTTCGGCGTCACGAACTGGTACATCACGGCGGCGGTCACGCTCATCGGCGGCGTGCTCGCGTATTTTGTCAGCGGCCGCGCGCTGCGTCCGCTGCGCAGTTTTGCAGCGCAGGTGGAAAACATTCAGCCGAGCAATCTGGCGCAGTGCAAGGTCAGTGAGGACGTGCTGCCGGAGTTTCAGCGCTTCAGCCGCTCGTTCAACGGCATGATCGACCGCCTGGACGCGGGCTTCACGGCGCAGCGGCAGTTTACGGGCAACGCTGCGCACGAGCTGCGCACGCCGCTTGCGCTGATGCAGGCGCAGCTTGAGCTGTTTTCCGCCGAGCACGCGGACGTCACGCCCGAAACGGCGGCGTTTTTGAGCCTGCTGCAGGAGCAGACGGAGCGTATGGCGCAGATGACGAAGATCCTGCTGGAGATGAGCGAGCTGCGCACCGTGCCCTGTGACGACCGGGTCGAGCTCGCGCCCATGATCGAGGAGATCTTCACCGATCTTGCGCCGCTTGCAGAGAGCAAGTGCATCGCGCTGGAGGCCGACGGCGGCGCTGTGCTCACCGGCAGCGACCCGCTGCTGTACCGGCTGCTGTTCAACCTGACCGAAAACGCCATCCGTTACGGTCGGCCGGACGGGGCGGTGCGCATCGCGGTCAGCGAGGCGGACGGGAATGTACAGATCCGCGTCCGTGACCACGGTCCCGGCATCCCGGAGGCATACCGGGAGAGCGTTTTCCAGCCGTTTTTCCGTGTGGACAAGTCGCGCAGCCGGGCACACGGCGGCGTCGGGCTCGGTCTGTCGCTTGTGTGGGAGATTGCCGCGCTGCACGGCGGCACGGTGCAGATCGAGCGCAGCGGCGCGGACGGAACGGTCATGCTCGTGACGCTGCCGCGCGACGGCAAAGAATCCTAAAACACAGGCGGCGGCCAGGTCATCCCCGGTCGCCGCCTACAGCTTGTCCAAAAACCTCGTAGAGTTTCGCCGCCGCAGTGGCGAAAGAAGGTCAGATCATTTTCTCCGGCGACATGTGCGGCGGAGAAAATACCGCTCAGGCTGCAAGTGTGGAATTTGTGCGCCTGCGGCGCTCAAATTATGCGCGCAGCAGACTGCGGCCTCTTTGTCAAAAAGTAATACTTTTTGACAGTCTCAAAGGCGGCAGCCGGATAGCTCCGGCTGCCGCCCGTTTTTTGTTCGTGCCTTACCAGATGCCGAGCACGTGCTGCATCAGCAGGCTCATGCCCGCGATGCCGACCCAGCAGCAAAAGCCCATGATGAGCGGCTTGCCGCCGGTTTTGACGAGCTTGACGATGTTCGTGTTCAGGCCGACGGCGCACATGGCCATCACGATCAGGAACTTGCTGAGCGTCTTGAGCGGGGCGAACACGCTTGCCGACACGCCGGCGCTCACGCAGATGGTCGTGATCACGGACGCGAGCAGGAAGTAGAGGATGAACATCGGGAAGATCTTCTTGAAATTCACCTTCGTACCGTCGGTCTTGGCGCGCTTCGTGCGCACGAAAGCGAGCACGAGCGTGATCGGGATGATGGCGAGCGTGCGCGTGAGCTTGACGGTCACGGCCTTGTCGAGCGTCTGGCTGCCGAGCCCGTAGAGCGAGTCCCACGTGGAGGCCGCGGCCGTGACGGACGACGTGTCGTTGATGGCCGTGCCGGCAAAGATGCCGAACGCTTCGCCGTTCGTGGTCGAGAAGCCGAGCAGCGCGCCGAGCGCGGGGAAGAAGATGGCCGCGAGCATGTTGAAGAAGAAAATGACGGAGATCGCCTGCGCGACTTCCTCATCGTCCGCGTCGATGACGGACGCGGTCGCCGCGACGGCCGAGCCGCCGCAGATCGACGAGCCGACGCCCACGAGCGTTGAGATCTTGCCGGGGATGTGCATCAGCTTGTGCAGCAGCCACGACACGACGAGCGACGTCGTGATCGTCACGAGGATGATCGGCAGCGACTGCTTGCCGGTCTGCCAGATGACGGACAGGTTCATGCCGAAGCCGAGCAGGATGACGGCGTACTGCAGCACCTTTTTCGACACGAACGAGATGCCGGGCTGCGCCGCGCTCTTGTCGTGCCAGAGCAGCGTGACGATCATGCCGGCGAGGATGCCGAACACCGGGCCGCCGACGATCGGGAACCGCTGCCCGAGCAGCCAGCAGGGCACGGCCATGACGAGGCACACGAGGATGCCTTTCCAGTTTTTCTGAATGAAGTTCATAGTGGGTCGAGGATTCCTTTCTCTCCATGCGTTGTTTGCAGAGAGCATCATAGCACACCTGAACGATAAAGAAAAATGATTTCTATTTATCAAATGATAATTTTATGTTATCATTAGCTAAAAACCTACAGGAAAGAGGGATGCCCATGCTGGTGCATTGTAAGTGAAATCCGACAACGTGCCGCCTTTGTTTAGGCGGTACGTTTTTGTCGGTAAAGAGGTTAAATTATAGGCAACGGTGACCTTGTAAGTGTTATCGTCCTCATCCCATACAGTGACGGAATTTACGAAAAGGTCAATGAGCATACGGCAGAACTCTTCATCTTCAATACTGCCGCCACGGAATTGTTCTAACCAATAAATAACCTGGGCTTTGTCCAGTTCAACAATATCCTCAGATTCTTTCTTAGCCTGTGCTTGCAGGTCTTTCTTTTCTTTTTCTAATTCACCCATACGCTTTACAAGCATATCTGGGGCTGACCCCGATTCAATAGCTTTGAGAAGATTATTGAGAGATAAGTCTACCTGGTGAATACGGTCACGGATAGTTGGGAGGGCTGAATCCAGTTCAATCTCATGCTGATTCTTTTCGCAGGCAATAGTAGCAATCTGTTCTATATATTCATCCGTAAGGAGTGATAGAGCGTCCTGGGCAACCAGTCTTTCTATGAACTCCTTACGGATATTCTTTTTCTTGCAATCAACATTACCGTTCTTCTTTCCATAACACTGATAGTAATAGTAATTTCCCGCATTACAATTCCCGTTCATTTTACTACCGCAATGTCCGCAGAAGATTTTACCACTAAGCAGGTAGACTACTTTCGCCTTGTTCCGGGCAGGTGCATTTTTAATCTTACCGACTCTAAGTTGCACCCTGTCCCAAAGGTCTTTGTCAATAATAGCAGGTATAGCGTCCTCTGCCCGGTAGTCATGGAAGCTGTAGACTCCGATGTATCTCTCATTACGGAATATTTTGGTGAAAGAACTCTTTCCGAAAGCTGTTCCCTTTGAGGTCTTGTACCCACGGGCATTAAACTGGCGGCAGATTTCGGCAACCGTTTCTCCGTCTGCATATTTCTCAAAGGCTTCTTTTACAATGGGAGCCGTTTTAGGGTCTATTACCAGTTTCTTATCTTCAATCTTATATCCCAGAGGGACTGCCCCTCCTATAGAGTTATGCTTATAGGCTGACTCTCTCATACCACGGTTGATTTTCTGGGATAGTTCGGCACTGTAGAACTCAGCCATACCTTCAAGTACAGATTCAAGAATGATACCTTCCGGGTCATTGCTGATATTCTCTGTGGCTGAAATAAGTTGTACCCCGTTACGCTTCAAACGATATTTGTAGGTGGCTGAGTCATACCGGGAACGGGCGAAGCGGTCAAGTTTGTATACGATTACAGCGTCAAACAAGCCCTTCTCAGAGTCCTTTATCATCTTGAGGAACTGGACTCTCTTCTCTATATCCTTACTGGCAGATGTGGCTCTGTCAGCATATATCTCTACAATTCTAATATTATGCCGCTTGCAGAAGTCACGGCAAACACGGGTCTGCCCTTCAATAGATTGCTCAGTCTGGTTATGGCTTGAGAATCTAACGTATAGGCAGGCTGTTTTTATATCCTCATACATGGTTCTTCCTCCATTCTATGAAATCAATTACCCTACAAGTACGCCTTCTCCTTTTGCTTTTTTCATTTCATCCATGCAGACATAGATTATGTTCAACTGTCCCATGTCATTAGCAGTACGGTATGCGTCAATGAGGATTTTCTCTTTTTCTGACAATACTAAGACTTCCGGTTTTCTGACTTCACTAAGACCCAGTAAGTAGTCAGTGGTCACGTCAAAGTATGTAGCAAGGCGGCAAAGCACTTCAATTTTAGGGGAAGAACCGCTTTTCCATCCAGAGATAGAGCCAGAAGTGACACCGCAAATACGCTGCATTTCTGGGTTTTGTGGCTTCATCCCACGTTCTGCACATAGGTTCTCATAGCGTTCATAAAAGGACATAGTAACCCTCCTAAAATTTTCTTAGAAAACTCTGATAAACCTATTGACAATCTTACTGTACTAAGATATACTGAGTATGTCAACAAAAGTTGTTTACAGGGTATAAGAAATAGCCCCTCTGGGCTATAAATTTAACCCCGCAGAGTTTTCAATGGTACATGGGTGTGGTAGCTTCATTATAACCTTTGAAGAGTCTGTTGTCAACTTTAGTTTACAAGATTCTAATATGAAAGGAGGAAGCGGAAACGTGGAGGAACGTGAAAACATTCGTGAGCGGCTTAAAAAGCACAAGCTGTCTTACGTCTGGTTGATTGGTCAGCTTGCCTTGCGGGGTATTGTGACTGATAAGACAGAGATGAGTTCAGTAATTTCGGGAACCAGAAACGGTACTAAAGCGGACGCAATCATTGAATTGTCCATAGATATTCTGGACAAGTATGAGAATGGTTCCGTCCTCGTTGATGGGGCTTAATGCTTCGCACATTAGAAGGAAGCGCACTTTGTTCTGTCCTTGCTGACAGGGTGAAGGAATACTTCAAAGATGAGGAAAACCGCAAGAAGTTTGAAATCTGGTATCAAGAAAAATACGGTAAGCCGTACAAGTGGAGGAAAACACAATGAAAGTAAAAAGAATGATTAAGTCTGACGTTGATACTTTTAAGGTTGGAGATATTATCAAGGTCAAACTCACGGACGGTGTGAAGGTGCAGGCTATGGCTATGCAGCAGGAAGAGGACGGCATGATTTTCTGCCTGGTTGATTGCCTGCCTGGTGAGTACCCGATGAACAGCACCCGTACCAATGAAGGAGGTTACGAAGAGAGTGACCTGCGTAAGAAGCTGAACGGTGAGATTCTGAATCTCTTCCCGGTTGAACTCACGGATATTATGGCTCCGCTTGATAACGGTGACCTGCTCCGTCTGCCGACTGAGAAGGAGATTTTCGGAGAGAACTACTACGGTGAGTACGAAAGCCCGTATGTGAAGCAGTGGAAGCCTATGAAGAAGCGCAGAAACCGTATGGCGTTCGATGGCACTAAGGATGAGAACTTGCAGTGGTACTGGCTGATGAACAAGGTCAGAGAATCCGCTACGAACTTCTCCCTTGTCTACGACGACGGTCTTGCGGACGCCGACTACGCTTCTGCCTCTCTTGGCGTTCGCCCCGCTTTCAAAATCAAGAATCGTTAATCTGCACCTCCTTGTGAGGTGCAGTGGGAGCAGAAGCCTATGAAGCAAGTAAACAAAACAATGGGAAACCACTTTGAAGAGGAACTGTGTGAACTTCTGGCAGGGCAAGGTTTCTGGGCGCACAATCTGGCGCAAAACCAGGTAGGACAACCCGCAGACGTGCTTGCGGTTCGGGATAATATAGCAATCTTGATTGACTGCAAGGTATGTTCCAACAACCGCTTTCCGTTATCCCGGATTGAGCCGAACCAGGAAGCGGCTATGACCATGTGGGAAGCCCAGGGCAATGAGCATTGCTACTTCGCTATGAAGCTGAATGACGGACAGATTTATATGATTCACTTCGATGAGTTATGTCTGCGGCAGCTTTACGGGCAGGGCAGCATTACAGAGTCAGAGTTTCCAGAGTACAAGACCTTTCAAGAGTGGTTGGAGGAAATGGATGTTTATAGAAATCGGAAGCCGATTGAAAATCCTTGACCCCTCACCCGAACTGATTAAGTGGTGCAAAGAGAATCTGGAAATGACAAACCCAGAGTATCAGCAAAAAGCACGAATGCACCTGTGGCTTGGGAATACCCCACGAACACTTTATCTCTATGAGGTAAATGGAAATAGCTTGATTCTCCCATTCGGGTGTCTGAGAGCAATCCTGCCGCTTCTGGAAGGAGATATGAAGAAGCTGTTCAAAGAGCCGAAGAAGGTTGACTACGGCGGTAAGGTTCCGCTGTATGACTACCAGGAAGAAGCAGTTGCGGCAATGCTGATAAACCACTACGGCATTCTACAATCCCCTGCCGGGTCTGGTAAGACTCAGATGGGAATTGCCCTGGCGTGTGCGTTAGGGGTAAAAACCCTCTGGCTGACACACACCAAAGACCTGCTGACGCAGAGCAAGAGCCGTGCAGAACAGTATGTTGATTCAGAACTACTGGGAACGATAACCGAAGGGAAGGTTAATATCGGCAAGGCTATGACCTTCGCCACAATCCAGACCATGTGCAAATTGGACTTAGACCAATATAGAGATGAGTGGGACTGCGTGATTGTGGACGAGTGTCACAGAGTAAGCGGTACCCCTACAGCGGTAACCCAGTTCTCAAAGGTACTGAATACGCTGTGTGCCAGACATAAGTTCGGGCTGTCAGCAACCGTCCATCGTTCGGACGGCATGATAAAAGCAACCTACGCAATGTTGGGTCAAGTAGTATGGACTGTTCCAGATGAAGCAGTGAAGTCCAGGGTTATGACAGTAAGTGTCCTGCCGAAAGGTACGAACGTGAAACTGAGTCCTGCTTATCTGAACAGTGATGGCACAATTAACTACTGCAAAATGATTACCTACCTCACAGAATGTGAGAGCCGAAACAAGATTATTCTTGATGATTTAGTTGAGAACCGTGAGCATTTCAATCTGATTCTATCAGAAAGGGTTGACCATCTTAAATACCTGTATGAGCAGTTACCTTTGAAGTTAAGAGCGCAGGCAGCAGTGATAGATGGAAAGATGACCCGTAAGAAGCGGAAAGCTGAACGGGAACAGGCTATTGAGGATATGAGGACTGGCAAGAAACGGTATCTGTTTGCAACATATTCCCTGGCAAAAGAAGGTCTGGACATTCCCAGACTGGACAGATTGTACTTAACAACCCCCCAGAAAGACTATGCGGTGATAGTTCAGAGCGTGGGACGTATTGCCCGAACCTTTGACGGCAAGGAGCAGCCAATAGCTTATGACTATGTTGACTGCATACGGTCATTGCAGAAATCTTTCAAACAACGCTGCACCAGTTACAGGAAGTGCGGGTGCGAATTTATAGGAGATTGACATGAAGAATAAAGTTCTGAAAACAATCGGATATATCGTAGGTATAACGTGGCTGTTCACTGCCTGCGCTCTGGATGATGAAGTCTACGGAATGACAATGCTCTTCATCAATGTTCTGTGCATGGCATACCTGGCACTGTTCTCCTGGGCAAATAACTGGTGGTATGACTTGGAGGACTACGAAGATGAAGATGACGAAGAGTGTGAAGAACCACTTCACTACCGCTCAACTTCTTCTGGCAGGCGTAGAAGAGAGTATGGGAGTCGAACCCGACAAGTGGGGCATAATTCCTCCCGAACACTCCAAAGCGTCAATGATTCGCCGCTGCGTACAGGCAAGACAAGAAATCTTGCAGGTACAAAAGGCTCTGGAAGAAGGGCGGTGTAACGATGGTTGAGGGAACCTACATATTCGACTGTGAGGTATTTGCCCATGACTGGCTGTTTGTGTTCAAAGAAGTAGCCACGGGAGAGTACACGGTTATCTGGAATGACAATGATGAAGTTCTGGCTTTCATTGAGCGTAACCCGTATCTGGGTGGCTTCAACAACAAGCACTACGATAACCACATACTCAAGGCAGTTATGTGTGGGTTCACCCCGGAACAGGTGAAGGAGATAAATGACCTCATCATCGTTCACGAATTAAACGGGTGGGACATTCCCGCTCTGAGAGAGTACCGGGTCTATTTTGACAGCTTCGACCTCAAGGATGATTGCCAGGACGGTGTATCCCTTAAAGGGATTGAAGCTCACCTGGGTATCCCGATTGAGGAAACAGAGGTTGATTTCAATGTTGACCATGTTCTCTCTGAATCAGAAAAGGCACAGACTACTTACTACTGTAAGTACGATGTGGACGCAACAGAGATTCTTTTCAAGTTGCGGCAAGGTTATCTGGATAACAAAGCGGCTGTAGGCAGGAAGCGTGGTTTGACAGACAGGCAGGCTATGTATATGACCAATGCCAAACTGACAAGCGTGTACCTGCAAGCCCAAAAACCAGAGAAGCCATGGACAGACGAAAGAGATTATCAGTATCCAGATAAGCTGCTTCGGCAGTATATTCCGCAGGAAGTATTTGACTTCTTTGACAAGCTGCATGACCAGAACATTCCGAACTACCTTCTGTTTGGTGGCTACGATGAACAGGGTGTGAAGCACAAGGGAGCCGCCCTGGACTTCTCTATTGGTGAGTGCAAATGCACGATTGCCTACGGAGGTATCCACGGTGCAATTCCTACTTATATGGAAGAAGCTACTGAGGGCAGGTCAATCAGAAACAAGGACGTGGCAAGCTATTACCCGCACTTGATGACCATTCCTCTCTCAAAGGGGCAGAAATACGGCTTCTGTAGTCGCAATATCCCTTCCCCGCAGGTGTATGTAGATACCTTGGAAGAGAGAGTACAGGCGAAGAAAGCCGGGGATAAGGTCACGGCAAACGCTCTGAAACTGGTACTGAACACCACCTACGGAACCATGCTTAACGGTAAAGACGGCGTGGCTTTCAATGACCTGTATGACCCTCTGATGGGACGTTCAGTTTGTATCACAGGACAGCTTCTCCTACTGGAACTGTCAATGCACTTGGTCAGTGAGTGTCCGACTCTGAAAATCATTCAGCTTAACACGGATGGTATTATGGTGAGTTTCGACAACTCCGATGAAGCAAAATGGCAGGAAATCACTCAGGAATGGCAGGACAGAACCGGGTTTGAACTAGAAGAGGATTTCATTCAGAAAATCGTGCAGCGGGATGTGAATAACTACGTTGAGGTTCCCGTGGGTGACGGTAAGCCGAAGGTTAAGGGCGGCGCACTGGTAAGAGGTATTCTGACCAATGCAAACATTGACTTCACCAAAATGGGACTTCCTGCCTGGGAGAACATGAGTGGTGGTGCATGGAATATCAACAACAATGCGGTTATAGTCGCACGGGCAATCCAGGATTACTTTGTAAAGGGTGTAGACCCAGAAGAAACGATAATGGCAAGTAAGAATATCCTGGACTTCCAGGTGATTGCAAAGGTTGGAGGTAAATATTCCGGGTGCTATCAGATGGTGGGTGAAGATAAGGTTCCCGTACAGAAAGTGAACAGAGTGTACGCTACGGCAGACAGACGATATGGAACCATCTACAAGACCCACGCTGTAACAGGCAAGGACGCAAAGGTTCCCAGTCTGCCAGTTCACTGCATGGTAGACAACAACAATGAGTTGGCTATTGATGTGGTAGACCGTAACTGGTATCTGAAACTGGCACAGAAAAATATCCGTGAGTTCCTGGGTGTGAAACCACCCCGGAAGAATACAAGGAGAATCAATTCCTTGAAAAAGAAATCTTTAGCATTATTCGATTAAGGAGGATAAGACAATGGAAGAAAAAAAAAATTAGCAAGGTTGAGTTTGATGAAGCAGTGAAACAGGCAATTCACGAGCAGGTCAATGACCCGGACATTGAGGGTATGGGCAAGCTGCTCATTCCTATGACGGGTGTGCTGTTCGCAACCAAAGTAAAAGAGATTCTGTTCGGTAAGGAGGACTAAGATTATGAAATTCAGTGAAGCTGAAAAGGCACTCAAGGCAGGCAAGAAGATTAAGTTACCTAAGTGGGAGAAAGCCTACTGGTACATGAACCAGGATGGCGAACTTATCAATCATTTTGAGGGAGGTGAGGAACTTCCGACTATCGCACTCTTCCCCCGTGACATGATTTGGGTCACCCGTGATGATTGGGAAATCGTGCAGGAGGATGAGCCGAAGAACGTCAACAAACCTATGAGTGAGATGAAGAAGCTGCGTAATTTCGGATGGGCGATTGCGGCTCTCAAGCGTGGTGAGAAAGTTTCCCGTAAGGGTTGGAACGGCAAGAAGCAGTACATTCAGCTTGCGTCTGGTATCTCCTATGTTACTTCTGACGGAAAGATTGTGAACTGTGAGCATGACGCAATCGGAAACCTGGCTATCGCTTTTGTAGGTACGTCTGGGGTTCAGATGGGTTGGCTTGCTTCCCAGGCTGATATGCTTGCGGAAGATTGGACATACGCAGAGGTTTAATCATCGAATATAAGGAGGACATTAGCAATGGCTAATATTTATGAAGCAATGAACGTGCGCCAGAAGTTGGCGAAAGCAAGACTGTACTTTCTGAATCAGAAGGTACAGAAGTCGGGTAAGAATATACACCTTGAGTTCAAGTATTTTGAGTTGGAGGACATTGTGCCGCCTGCAACCCGTATCTTCGCCCGTGTGGGTCTTACCACGGAGATTGATTTCACGGATGAGGGTGCTGTGATGAAGGTCTACAACGTGGACAACATTGAGGAAGCACCTATGCAGTTCCGTGTTCCGTACCGTGAGGTGAAGCCGATTGTGAGCAATGCAGGCAAGGAAGTCACCAACCCTATGCAGGCTCTTGGCTCTTCCATTACCTATCTTCGCCGTTACCTTTGGATGGCGGTTCTGGATATTACTGAACCAGATGACATTGACGCAAACCTTGGTTCTGATGACCAGGCAGAGGATGAAGAGATTCCTGCTCCGAACCCGGAAACGGCTAAGAAGGAGAAGAAAAAGAAGTCTGCTGCACCTGCTACTCCGAAGGAGCGTGAGGAAGCGAAGAAGGAAATGACGGGTACTGATGGACAGGCTGATGAGTTGCAGATTAAGGCACTCAAGGAAGCCTGCAAGACTCTGATGGACAAGGATTCCGACCAGGAAGAGTTTGTTCAGCAGATTGCCATGAAAACCAATGGCTTCACCAATGTCACCCGTGCAGCGTGTGAGCAGCTTATTCAGAACCTTGGTGAGATGATTGCCGCCTACGATGAGTAAGGAGGGCTGAGTCATGACCGACAATGTAAACCATCCCGCTCATTATGAAACCGGGAAGTTTGAGTGCATTGACGTTATGGTGGAAACCCAGGGAGTAGAAGCCACGCAGGACTTCTGCGTGTGCAACGCTCTCAAGTACGTCTACAGGCACAAGAAGAAAAACGGCATGGAGGATTTGCAGAAAGCAATCTGGTATCTGAACAAAGCCGTTGAGTTGGAGGAAGCAAAGAATGACAAAACGACAAATCATTAAGTGGTTGGAGTCGCAGAGCGAAAAGGCATTAGCCGAAGTAGAAACCCAGAGTGAAAAGGCTCTCAACACTTACTACGCAGATAGAAATGAGAAAATCGGTCTGGACGCTACGGCAACCGCTATTTCGGCTCTCATGCAGCAGGCTTACAGTCTGACTGAATCCTTCAAAGAGAAGGTGAAAGCAGAATATCCGGGGGTTGATACCCTCTGTGGTTACTATGGTTCAATCTCTTACAAACTGGCAAATATGAGTTCTCAAGCTGAAATCCGTTCTTGTTTACTTAAAGAATTTGAGGACGGAAGAACGGAAATCAGAAAGGGTATCAAAGCCCGAAAGAATGAAATGATTAAGGGTATTACCGACAACTATAGGAATGTGATTGCCAATGTAAGCAATATGAAGAACGCAAAACTGGCAATGGAATATCTCAAGAACCTGGGGTTTGACTTGAGTGAATTGGTAAAAGCTGATGAGAACCCAGTAACCACGGCATTGTCCGTGGAAGTGGATACACGATTTCTGTTCATAGGAGGTAAGAAACATGAAGTGGAATGATGATAAGACCATCACTATCACCCCGCCGAAGCGTCCTAAGAAGATTACAGGTACACGCTTTGCGGCGATTATGGGGCTGAACAAGTGGACAACCCCGTTCAACGCTTGGTGTGCAATCACCAGAACCTACGAAGAGCCGTTTGAGGACACAATCTATACCGTTGCAGGTAAGACGATTGAGCCGAAGCAGGCTGAGTTTATGAAGAAGTCCTATTTTATGACCAACCTTATCACTCCTACGGATGTGTACGGGGCTGACTACTTCCAGAAAACCTGGGGTGACTTCTTCAAAGACAGTCCTATCTTCGGTGGTATGTGGGACTATCTTCTGGTAGACAAGGACGGCAAGCCTACCACGGTTCTTGAAATGAAAACCACGAAGCGTTCTGAGGATTGGGTTGAGGATGTTCCAGAGTACTACGCTTTGCAGGCTGCGCTCTATGCGTACCTTCTGGGTGTAGATGACGTGATTATGGTGTGTAGCTTCCTAGGTGATAAGGACTATGAGAACCCGGACGCATATCAGTGTAGCACTGAGAACACCATCGTTCGCCCCTTCAAGTTGTCTGAGCGTTATCCCGAACTGAAAAAGACCATCAAGAAGGTTGAAAAGTGGTGGAAAACCCACGTTGAGGGCGGTGTTTCTCCGAAGTTCGATGAGAAAGCGGACGCAGACATTCTGAAAGTCCTGCGTGATAACAACCTGTCCCCGGACACTGACATTGCTGCTCTGGTTGCCGAAGCAGAGCAGTTGAAGAAACACATTGATGAGGTCAAGGGTACTGTAGCTGACGATGAGAAGAGGTATAAGACTATTACCGATATGCTCAAGAAGGAAGCTATCAGCCAGTTCAAGGAGGGCGATAAGACCGTTACTATCAGCGGTGCTTCCTTCGACTGGGTTACTTCTAAGACCATGAAAGACCCTGGCTACGATATGGCGAAAATGCAGGAGGACGGCATTGATATTGAGAAGTATCATGGCACACCCGAACCGCAGTACCGCTTTACTCCGAAAGCCAGAAAGGAGTCCGCATGATAAGATACCTCAGTCTTTTTAGCGGAATTGGAGCGTTTGAGAAAGCACTGGATAATCTGGGTATTCCATATGAACTGCTTGCTTACTGCGAAGTAGATAAATACGCCAGTAAAGCCTATTCTCTTCTGCACCATGTTCCAGAAAACATGAATCTGGGGGATATTACCAAAGTGGACGAAAAGGCTCTGCCAACCGATATTGACCTACTTACATACGGTTTTCCTTGCCAGGACATTTCCATTGCAGGAAACAAGCGTGGGTTCGTCAATGAGGACGGTACTAAAACCCGAAGCGGATTGTTCTTTGACGCATTGCGTATCATCGAACATTGCAAACCAAAAGTGGCTATTGCTGAGAATGTAAAGAATCTCACCAGTAAGAGCATGAGTTCTATATTCACTATCGTACTGGAAAGCCTGGATAATGCAGGTTATAACTGCTACTGGCAGGTTCTCAACAGCGCAGACTACGGTGTGCCGCAAGGGAGAGAGAGAGTATTCATTGTTTCCATCCGTAAGGACGTGGATGACCACTCTTTCCAATTCCCTCCTGCTATTCCGCTTGAGATGTGCATGGGTGACCTCTTAGATGAGGAAGTCCCGGCAGAGTTCTATTTATCTGAGGAAAAGACCCAGAGCGTCATAAGACATGACAGCAATCATCCCGGTCATATCGCAGACAGGGGGGGGACGTGTCCAGCCTTACTGTCAAGGGACTATAAAGACCCGAAGGTGGTGATTTGCCCATGAAGATAATTCAAGCAGCAGATTTGAACCACTACGGCAATGACCAGATGAACCGTATCTATTCACCAGAAGGTCTTGCCCCTACACTGAAAACGGTTAGTGGGGGGGGGACGTGAGGTGAAAGTACTGACAAACGGTAGATACCGTAAACTGACTCCGAAAGAATATTTTCGGTTAATGGGTTTTTCAGACTCAGACTATGAACTGCTTGCAATGAAGGGTATCTCCAAAACACAGATTTACAAGATGGCAGGAAACTCCATCGTGGTTACAGTTCTGGAACACCTATTCAAGCAGATTTACACACCAGGTACTCAGAGCATTGATTCTCTCAAGAAGAAATCTCTGGATATATTAAACACCTTATAAGGAGGATACTTAAAATGGCAAAGATTGGACTGAGTGAGGGTTTCACACTTATTCCGAAGGGAACCCACGTTTTTAAGATTGTTGAGGTCAAGTACAAAGAGGACTTCGGCAAGATGGAGATTGTTATGCAGCTTGCTTCTGGTCAGAAGCACACTGAACGTTTCTCTCTGCTGAATGCAGACGGTGAGCCGAACCAGGGAGGTCTGAATGCTTTCAGTTACTTCGCAAAGACTGCACTGAATGACTACACTCTGACGGAGATTGACCATGAGGAACTTGTTGGTCATTATATCCGCTGTGAGGTAGACCACGAAGAGGTTGAGTCTAACAAGACTCCGGGCAAAATGCTCAAGTTCGTTCGCCTGGGTGATAAGGAGCCTGCGGATGGTTTTGACGAAGCGGAAGCCCCTACCCCGAAGAAGGAAAGCAAGCCTGCGGCTACTGCCCCGGCTGCTGCACCTGCTGAAAAGGCAAGCGGTAAGAAGTTCGACCTAGACAGCATTCTGGGTTAATTAAATGACCTGCGGAGAGGGAGAAGTGTAGCTTTGAACTCTCCAATGGTCTATATTCTATGAAGTTGAATGAAAGGATTGAAGATTATGGGTGAACGAGATAATCGTGTCAAGGCGTTTGAGAAGCTGATGAGGGGCGGGCTGTCCAGTATGGATGTGTTCTGTATGAAAAATCAGTTGATGGCAATGGGGTTCTTTACGGCTCCTGCTTCTACGAAGTACCACGGAAACTATGAGGGCGGGCTGTTTGACCATAGCTTTACAGTAACCTCTTCTCTGCTTTCTCTGACAAAGAGGATGGGTATGAACTGGAAGCGCAAGGCAAGCCCCTACATTGTGGGTATGCTCCATGACCTCTGTAAGTGTGATTCGTACATTCACAACCCGGATGGCACATACAGCTACAACCCCGACATTCTTCTACCGGGACACGGTGACAAGTCCGTGATTCTAGCACAGAAGATTGTTGACCTCACAGATGAGGAAATGGCTTGTATCCGTTGGCACATGGGAGCCTTTGATGACAAAGAGAACTGGGATAAGTACGGAAAGTCCATTGAGAGATACCCGAACGTCCTGTGGACTCATACCGCTGACATGATGGCGGCACGAATTTTCAAGATTTAAGGAGGAACCAGAAATGATTATCACTGGCATGGCTCATTTTGAGAGCGTTTGCAAGAAGAAACTGGTTGACTGGTATCACAAGAACAAGCCGGGAGTAGAAATCGACTTGAGCAACGTCTTTGTAGTGTGGGCTTGTAAGACCTTGCAGAATTATAAGTGCCTTGCTTCCACCACTATCAGCGGTGACGGCATTTATGCGGAGTACACTTACAACGGTGACAAGCAGGAACTCTATGAGGATGTGTACGGCAAACTTACTAACACCTGCATTACTGAGGAATAAGGAGGATATGGAAATGGGATTCACTGAGATTCTGACGATTATTTTCATCGTCTTAAAGTTACTGGGAGTTATTACCTGGGCATGGTGGGTATGTCTGCTCCCGGAAATTATCGCAGGCGTTCTTTACGTCATTGTGGTAGTAGCACAGTTGGTGGCAATCTATAAGACTCACAAGAGTATCAAGAAACATTTCGATGAGTTCTAAGGAGGTGTAAGTCATGGTTGTAGCTATTGGAGTTGCCTGCTTTCTGGCAGGCTTGATTGTTGGTATCGGTGGTATTGCCGCTATTGCTATCAAGGCGGCAGGTGATGAGCAGAAAGCGCAGGAGGAAAAGTAACTATGACAGGCAAGGAATACCAGGCATTAGCCATTAGAACTTGCAGCATTCCCTACGATTGCAAGGCTGACCGTCTGTATCATGCAGTGTTCGGTCTGAATAGCGAAGCGGGAGAAGTTGCAGGTATCTTACAGAAGAAGTACCAGGGACATGAAGTGAACCTTGAACACATGGAAAAGGAACTGGGAGATTGTCTCTGGATGATTGCGGAAGCGTGTGACGCACTGGGTACGGACATTGATACGGTCATGCAGATGAACATTGACAAGCTGAAAGCCCGTTACCCAGAGGGCTTTACGGTGGAGAACTCCCTTCATCGTAAGGTAGGCGATATTTAATGAACTTCCACAATATCACGCATGATGATATGAACAACGGTGACGGGTTACGGGTAGTTCTCTGGGTTGCAGGGTGCGAACACCACTGTAAGAACTGCCAAAACCCTATCACTTGGGATTTCACAGACGGGGTTGAGTTTGACAAAGCAGCTTTCCATGAAATCTGCACGGAGTTAAGCAAGCCTTATATCAGCGGTCTTACCCTTTCCGGGGGTGACCCGCTACACCCCGTCAATCGTTGTCAGATTTTATGGCTTGTGAAGAAGGTCAAGCAGTTCTTCCCCCACAAGACTATCTGGCTCTATACCGGGTACACATGGGAAGAGATAAATTCTAACTACTTCTATTGTAGAGCGATTCTGGACTACATTGACGTTCTGGTGGACGGACGTTTTGAAGAAGATTTGAAGGATGTGGGCTATCATTGGGCAGGTTCCACCAACCAGAGAGTTATCAATGTCCCGCAGTCCTTAAAGGAAGGGAGGGTTATACTCCATGAAAGTAATTAAGAAGGACGGCACGATTGAGCAGTTTGACGGTCAGAAGATTGTCAATGCAGTCAGTAAGTCTGCCGCCCGTGCAATGATTGAGTTGGACGATACCCAGTACCATGAGATTGTATCTAAGGTTATGGCTATCGTCACTGAGCGTTTCCCGGAACAGGTTCACGTTGCGGATATGCACAACATTGTGGAGCAGGTTCTTGATGAGGTCAACCCGAAGATTGCGAAGTCTTACAGGGATTACCGAAACTTCAAGAAGGATTTCGTTCACATTATGGATGAGGTCTATCAGAAATCTCAGTCCATTCGTTTTCTGGGTGATAAGGAGAACGCAAACACGGACTCTACCTTGGTTGCCACGAAGCGTTGTCTGATTTTCAACGAACTGAATAAGCGGCTGTACCGCAAGTTTTTTATGACCAATGATGAGTTGCAGGCTTGCAAGGACGGATACATTTATATCCATGACCAGTCAGCCCGTCTTGACACTATGAACTGTTGCCTGTGCGACATTTCCTCTATTATGAGCGGCGGCTTTGAGATGGGAAACGTCTGGTACAATGAGCCGAAAACCCTTGATACTGCTTTTGACGTTTTGGGTGATATTATCCTGGCTACTGCTTCACAGCAGTACGGTGGCTTCACTGTCCCGGAGGTGGACAAGATTCTGGCTCCGTATGCAGAGAAGTCCTACAAGAAGTACTGCGCTGAGTACATGGAAATCCGCAATCAGCAGACCTTCACCCAGGACGTAAAGGACTGGGCTATGAGCAAGGTGCAGCGTGATTTTGAACAGGGCTTCCAGGGTATTGAGATGAAGCTGAACACTGTGGGTTCCTCCCGTGGCGATTATCCGTTCATCACTATGACCTTTGGACTGGCTACTGATGTGTTCGGTAAGATGGCAAGCAAGACTTTCCTCAAGGTTCACATGGAGGGTGAGGGTAAGCCGGGATTCAAGAAGCCTGTACTGTTCCCGAAACTGGTTTTCCTCTATGACGAAAACCTTCACGGTGAAGGTGGCTTCAATGAGGATGTGTTTGAAGCAGGTATTGATTGCAGTAGCAAGACTATGTATCCCGACTGGCTGTCTCTTACGGGTGACGGTTATGTGGCTGAGATGTACAAAAAGTACGGTAGAGTAATAAGCCCTATGGGTTGCCGTGCATTCCTCTCTCCGTGGTTTGAGCGTGGCGGTATGAAGCCTGCGGACGCAGATGACAAGCCTGTATTTGTTGGACGCTTCAATGTCGGTGCAGTTTCTCTGCACCTACCTATGATTCTGGCAAAAGCCAGAGCCGAAAGCCGTGACTTCTATGAAGTTCTGGACTACTACCTGGAAATGATTAGAGGGGTTCACAAGCGTACCTATGAGTACCTGGGTGAGATGAAAGCAAGCACCAACCCTATCATGTACTGTGAGGGTGGCGTATATGGAGGTCACCTCAAGCCGTCTGACAAAATCAAGCCCCTGCTGAAACCTATGACAGCTTCCTTCGGTATCACAGCACTGAATGAGTTGCAGCGGCTCTACAACGGCAAGTCCATTGCAGAGGACGGAGAGTTTGCCCTGGAAGTCATGCAGCATATCAATCAGAAGGTTACGGAGTTCAAGAATGAGGACGGTTGGTTGTACGCAATCTACGGAACCCCGGCTGAAAGCCTGTGTGGTTTGCAGATTGAGCAGTTCCGTAAGAAGTACGGCATTATCGAAAATGTATCTGACCGCCCGTATGTGAGCAATTCCTTCCACTGTCATGTGACAGAGGACTTAACTCCGATTGAAAAGCAAAACCTTGAAGGACGTTTCTGGGATATGTTCAACGGTGGCAAGATTCAGTACGTTCGCTATCCGATTTCCTACAACCGGGAAGCAGTCAAGACTCTGGTTCGTAGAGCAATGCAGCTTGGTTTTTACGAAGGTGTGAACCTCTCTCTTGCTTATTGTGATGACTGCGGACACCAGGAACTTGAGATGGATGTTTGCCCGGTCTGTGGAAGCACCAACCTCACGAAGATTGACCGCATGAACGGTTACCTGTCTTACTCCCGTGTTCATGGCGATACCCGTCTGAACGCTGCGAAGATGGCAGAGATTGCCGAACGGAGGTCTATGTAATGGGGGGACGAAACTTGCATGACATTGGACTGGAAAATCTCAGATTCGGGATTGTGGAACAGGCTGTAGATGATTATTTCAGTTTATTAGCAGGGTTTATCACCCCGACAACAAACTGCAATATCACAGAACTGGAACGGTTCTTTTATTCTGACTGGTTCAGTGTTTTATGCAAGTTGGAACCAGATTACATTATAGAGAATCTGAAAAGAAAGGCGAAGAAGATGATTCTGAAATATACCGTATCAAAGCAGAAAGGCAGTAGCCGTTATTATGTGCATGAGGTAGGTAGTAAAGAGCCTATCCCCGGCACACTGGGAACTAAAAAGCAGGCTTTACATAGAGCAGCGAAGATGAATGACCTGGACTATAAGGACTACATGAGAGTCCGCAGAAGGGATGGTGTGAGTTGTGATAAAGATTGATGAAGTCGAAACCTACGGATGGCAGGCGGCTATCCGTGGTATGAGAAACCCGAAGAACTCCTGGGACAAGAGCGATACAACTCAATGTTGCGGCTGCGATAAAGACTGCGCTTCAATCAATAACAAACTCTGTGTTGGAAATGCAGACTTGAAGCTGATGGAAACCCTGGGTGCTGCGGGAACTGACCACGGGAAGTACCTGCGTATGATTACCGTGACCGCAGACATTACCGCCCCCCTGTACTGGTGGAAGGAATACGATACCTACAAGGTAGGCACTGTGGCAAACTCCTGTTCCACCATGCATAAAATCCAGGCAAAAGAGTTCGTTCTGAGCGATTTCAGCACGGAACACCTCTCCGCTACGAACCTCATTGTGTTCAGCATGGTCATTGACGCTATGAATAATGCCCGACTGGATTTCTTGCAGAGGAAGGACAAGAAGGACTGGTGGCAGATGATTCAGATGTTACCGACCTGCTACAACCAGAAGAGAACCGTACAGCTTAATTATGCTGTTCTCAAGAATATGTACCATTCCCGCCAGAATCACAAACTGGATGAGTGGCGTGAGTTCTGCAAGTGGGTGGAAACCCTGCCGTACAGTCAGTTAATCACAAGATAAGGAGAGTGTGGGAATGAAGGATTATTCCAAAATACCAGAGGAATTAAAGAATATGAATCAGTGGGTGTGTGCCTGGGATAACTCCAAAATTCCCATGAAAGCCTTTGAGAAGAAAGCCGCTTCCTCTACTGCCCCGGATACATGGAGTTCCTTTGAGCAGGCAGAGTGGGCAGTAGAGAACGGCTATTATGATAACCTGGGATTTGTGTTCGCAGACAACGGACTGGTTGGTATTGATATTGACGCAGGCTTTGAGGACGGTCTTATGACCCCTCTCTGCGCCGATATTATGACTGCCTGCAAGTCCTACACAGAAAAGTCCAGAAGCGGACGTGGCGTACATATCCTGCTGCGTGGTTCACTTCCCTTCCACGGTAAGAACAACCTTGCAGGTGTTGAGATTTACAAAGCCCGCAGGTTCTTCATTATGACCGGAAAGCAGCTTATTTTTCCAACCATCATTGAGAACCAGGAAGCCATTGATTATGTGGTGGAGAAGTACTTCAAAGAGGTTGAGAAAGAGAACGGCGGGAAATCTGCACTGGTACAGAAGATATACGCTCCGAAGTTCAATAAGCCAGAGGGCGGCAAGATTCCAGTTCGTCCCGATTACCCGCCGATTGCTTCCGGGGGTAGAAATCTGTCCCTTACTTCTCTGGCGGGAGCAATGCACAACACGGGCTACACCCCGGCACAGATTTATGCGGAACTGAAATTTGTCAACATGACTCAATGCAAGCCGCCGCTTGATGACCGGGAACTGCAAACCATTACAGAAAGCGTGACGAGGTACAGACGATGAGAAGAGAAACTGGAAATCCCTGCTTTGATTGCAGGTGTGGTTGGTATGACTCTGACCTGGGATGTACCTGTCCTTCACTTGAGAAGTGGTATCAATGTCCGTTAGAGCCAGAACCCGACTGGGAAGAAATAATGAAGGAGGAAAAGAACCATGGATGACTACGATGACTACGATTATTGCTATGAATGCGGAGGATACGGTGATGACTACCACTTGGATGAAAATGGAGAATGGGTAAGCAGTTGTCCTGGCTGTCCTCACAATACATTGGAAGGAGATTATGACGATGAATGGTGAGAAAGACACTTGTGCAACCTGTTCACACTTCATCGGTGGCGGTGACTGGAACCTGTGTTGCGATTTGAAATACGATTTATGTTATAGCTGCACTCCGAAGTGCGACAAGTACAAAGAGAGGAAGGAGGTACAGAAGAGTGAGTGATGAGTTATTTCAGTTGTCCAATGGCAGGTATATCACCTCTGAGGACATAAGCAGAAAGCTGTATTACATTAAAGACCACCACCCGGAAACCGCCTACCAGGATGATTCCACGGGGTACTCCTGGGATGAAGCGGGCATGGCTGACCTCTTTTCTGAGTGCTATCAGAATGACACCCGCTACTGCCCAGAAGCAAAGTCCTGGTACACCTATGAAACTGGCAAGTGGCATAAGGACGTGGGTGCGCTTCTGGTTTCTGCAAAGATTAAGGAGTTTGTGCGACTCATGGCTCTGTACTGCGGAGAGATTACCGATGAAGAAAAGCGTAAGCAGTACATGGCTTTTGTGGGGAAGATGGGTGACCGCCGCTTCCGTGACCGTCTTATGAAGGACGCTGCGGATAGCATGAAGATTGCAGCGGCACAGTTTGACACTCACCCCTATCTGATTAACTGTCTGAACGGTACTTATGACCTGGAACACATGAAGTTCCGTGAGCATAGATGGGATGATTTCTTGACTATGCAGACCAATTTTAAATACACCTTGCAGGAAGTTACCTGTCCACGATGGGAACAGTTCATCAAGGAAGTTACCCAGAACGAAGCAGACAAAGCAGACTACTTGCAGAGGGCTTTGGGTTATTCAATCTTAGGTACAAGTAAGGAAGAATGTATGTTCATCCTCCATGGTAAGACCACCCGCAACGGCAAAAGTACCATGCTTGACGCTATTCAGCACTTGCTTGGTGACTATTCAACCGTGGCTCCCGTGGAACTTATCTGCCGTGGTGACCGCCAGAAGAACGCAGAAGCAGCAAACCCGGTACTGGCAAAGCTGAAAGGTAAGCGCATGGTTATCATGAGTGAGTCAGATACAGCAGGCAAACTGGATGAAGCTACGATTAAGCAGTACACAGGTGGTGAGGACATTACCGCCCGTGAGTTGTATCAGTCGGCTATCACCTTCAAGCCACAGTTTACTATGTGGCTGTCCTGTAATGACCTTCCTTCGGTGAAGGATAAGTCTTTGTTTGCGTCTGACCGTGTGCGTGTCATTGAGTTCAATCGTCACTTCACTGATGAAGAACAGGACAAGGGACTAAAGGACTACTTTGAAACCCCAGAAGCAATGCGGGGTATCTTCACATGGTTGGTAGCAGGCTATTTCAAGTATATCCGCTTCGGGCTGAAAATGTCCAAGGGTATGCAGAAGGTTATTAAGCAGTATGAGAAGGATAATGACCTGGTACTGCAATTCCTGGAAGAGAAGTGTGAACGTAATGCAGAAGGTAAGACCCGTGCGAAGTCCCTCTACGATAACTACAAAATGTGGTGCAAGGGCAATGGGTATTATGTGTGCAGCATGAAGAAATTCAATGCAGAACTGACAGCACACCCGGAATGGTATGCAGATAAGGCAGTTACCCAGGGAGTTTTGTTCTATTATGGAGTAGCTTTAAGGCAAAATTAGGTAGGCATGGTAGGGTAAAATAAGATTTTACTATAAGTTTTCTTAGTACGCGCGTATCTATAAAAACTTACTGTAAAAATTGAATTTGCCCTACCAACCTCATGCCCGACGAAAGGAGACAGACATGGAGTCTTATGTAGAAAGATGGAAGCGTGAGCAGGAAGAAGCAAAGCAGAAGGAGGTGCAGAAGGACAATGGCAGAAGAGCAGAAGAAACCCGGAGTAAGAGGGAAGGACAGAAAGCCCAGAAGAACAGAAGGGTATCAGAAGAGCAGTCCTAAGAATCTGGTGAAAGCCAGAGAGAACAGTCCTATCATGCAGGCTCAGAAGGTAGAAATGCCAGAAGGGTACAATGCGAAGGTGACTGCCTTTATGATGGAGATTATGCCGAAGGAACCTCTGGACTTACAGGACGTGCCAGAAATGGAAAGACGATTCTTGAATTATGTGCAGAAGTGTTCTGAATGGGATATGAAAGTGGGCAACCAGGCTGCGTATATGGCTATTGGTATCACGAAGGAACAGGCGTGGGAGTGGGAGAATGTCACGAAGGGGAACCCTGCCCGCACTGACTTCATCAAAAAGGTGCGTCAATTTTGTGGCGTTTTTCGTGAGGGTCTTATGCAAGACGGCAAGGTAAACCCTGTCACGGGTATCTTCTGGCAGAAGAACTATGACGGCATGAAAGACCAGACAGAAATGGTACTCACCCCGAATAATCCTCTGGGAGAGCAGAAGGACATGAAAGCCCTTGAGCAGAAATACCTTGAGAGTGCCTATGACGGCTCAGAAGCCGCAGAAGGGACTTTTACAGAAATCGCAGAAAGCCCAGAAGGGGCAGAAGGGCAGAAAGACTAATTTCAAAAGTCGCAGAAGGGGCAGAAGGGCGGCAACCCCTGCCCGCCTGCTGCCTGCCCTGCGGCAGACCTGCCCGCCCTGGCTGCGGGGTTTCACCATGCTTTCAAGGTGTGGGACAGGGACAGACCGCCCGCCGCCCGTGGTGCTGTCTTGCTGCCGTGGTGCAGGCGTGAACGCTCTGCGCCCCTCTGCGCCTCTCTGCGGGCTTTCTGCCCGTTATGGTATAAGTATAGCCCCGCACGGCTTGCGCCCGTCATGGGCAGCCCTGCGGGGCTGTGAGGGCATATAATCATATAAACATAAAAGAACCCCGGCAGGCTGTGAACCTGTCCGGGGTTTCGTGTGTTATAACCATCGCAAGCGGGGGCGGCTGTGGTGCTTCCAATAGTTTACAAGCCGTTGCACCTCTGCGGGGCTGTACATGGGTATATTATACAGTTGCAAGCCCGCCGGGGTCATGTAATAGCCTTGACCGTATCGGGGCAGGGTTTCGCACCCTGGCAAGCCTAAAATATTACGACTGTCTTGCTTGCTGCGGGTTCTGAGTCCTACACGACTATCAAAATTTACTTTTATAGGGGTAGGGATAACAGCGGATAGCGGGCATTGTGTAGCGGCTATTATATGCACGTTTGCCGCTCTGCCTATCTGCGCAAGGCGTTGTATAAGCGGCTGCACCTGTTTTTTATTAGTTGTCATCAAGTCCGCTAATTCATCAATAACCACATAGACCGCCCCGCCGCTGTAGTTCTTTTCATGGCGGGCTTGCATAGCTCTGTAGCGGCTTTCTGTGGTATTCATGGCATATTGTAACGCCTGTACCATGTCCCCCGGTTCACTGGCATATTTTAGCGTATGTGGCAACGGTTTATAGTTTACAAGTTCAACCCGTTTCGGGTCTATAAAGATAAATTGTACAGCGGCGGGGCTGTCCTTTAATGCCGTTGTTATTATGCCATTTATAACAACGCTTTTGCCGCTGCCCGTTGCCCCCGCTACAAGTAAATGCGGTTGCTGTAGCATATCGGCAAATAGATTGTAATAGCTGCCCTGCGGCGTTTCCCAGGTCTTTTCAATCAATGTTTTATACCTCCATTCTATGAAATAAGCCCCGGCAGGTGGTGAAGCTGTCCGGGGCTGTGGTTTACTGCTACATATAGCTATAATCGTATTTTTCCACGGTTCCCAGTGTGGCGGGCGTTGGTGCTTCACCTGTGAACCTGTCCACGGTGCAAACCGGGATATAAAAAGCGCTGTATTTGCCTGTTTCGGAATTGATACAATTATAGTATTCAAACGAATTAACTAGGTTATTAAAATCGTTTATAACTCCGATTTCATCAATTACGAATTGCGCCCGGTCTTTTCTGTTTAACCTGTGTTCATTATGCCAGGGTGTGAACGGGCGCAAGTTGCACGGGCAAATAATAACGGTTAAGCCGTTTTTATAGGCTGTACGGGCGGTCTTTTTGTTAATCCGCTTGAATGTATGGCTTTTTTCGGTAAATATGTATTTTCGCATGGTTTATACCTCCTATTTGTGCATTTTGCTATTGTATGCTTTTCTTTCTGTGGTGCAGGTTTGAAAGCCTACACTTTCCAGACCCCCGGCAGAGCCGGGACGCTTGCGCCCTAACTGGCTATTTATACACGGCGCAACGTGTTTAGAATGCTATGTGGAAGAGCCTGCAAGCGGCTTGATATAAAGCCCTTGCTTGAACGTCTAACCATTCTTCACGGCTGTTAGGTCTGCGCTCACCCTCACGGGTGCGCTTATACTCGGACGGGCAACAAAGCCGTTCTGCAATGTCCCCGTTATAAATGAGGGATGAACCGCCGTAACTGTAGGACTTCCAGGAGTCCGCACCATTGAGCAACCACGCTTTAAACTCCGCACGGTCTGCGGCTTCTCTGCCCTCATACGCTGCCCGCTCCTGGTATTCTTCTAGGAGTTCAAGAGCGTATATTGTAACGCCCTTACTCCATGCGCTGCGGTCTTTCCTGGCTTCCAGTTCTTTCTTGATTTCGTTGTATGCTTTCATTTGTTTACCTCCTATTTGTTTGCGCTGCCCTGACGGGCGGCTGTGGTTTCAAACTTGTTTATCAAGTTTTATCTTGATACAAGTATATCAAGATATATCTTTACTGTCAAGATATTTCTTGAAATTCTTTCAAACTTTTTCACCACGTCCCGCCGCTCTGCCTGTGGTGCAGGCTGTCCCGGTCATCCTGTGGACAGACCCCCGGCGGGGGATATAGACCCCCGGCAGCCGGGGCGGGTGAGCCTGGAAAATCCCGCAAAAATAAAAAAGATTCAAGATATAACTTGACAAGATAGAACTTTAATGCTATCCTTATCTTGAACAGGAGGAAAACGTATGACTTCAAAAGAACTGATTAAGACTCTGATGACAGAGCATGATATAACGAATGCTGAGATGGCAAAGACTTTGGGTATTACGCAGGCGGCTCTCTGGGATAGACTGAATCCGAAGAAGAGCGATAACACTACAGTTGCAAAACTGGGTGATATGTTGAGCGTTATGGGGTATAAAATCGTGGTTGTTCCCGATGAAACACCTATACCCGAAGGTGGATATGAGGTTGGTCAGACAGACATGGTAGGGTAAAATCGAATTTTTCACTAAGTTTTTATAGTAAAGACTCTACTAAGAAAACTTATACAGATTTTATGATTTACCCTACCACGCTAAGAGAAAGGATGGTGAAACCATGTTCTATATTTTGTTCTGCTGCTTGTGGTTCCTGTGGTGGTGTATTAAATCCTTCTTCTGGCTTTGTGCATGGGTCACCTGGAATATTGTAGTCAGACCTGTGGTATGGTGCTTGTGCCTGCCCTTTAAGTTAATAGGTAACTGCAAGTAAGTTGCGGTTTTGTCCAATGGGACTGTCTTAATTGACGGTTCCATTTTTTTTTGTTTACGGAGGTATGTATGGATTATAGTAAGATGAAAAGCAGTATTGACCGGGCAATCTTAAAGAGTCCGCTTGATGTTGCAGCCTATGATGATAAGTTCGCTCTGTGCCGTGACTATGAGGGTACAGAGTTTCGACTGGCTCACGAATGGAACCAGGCTTTGCAGGAGGAAATCAGAGCAGGACTGAAACTGGCAGTAGACACCAGGGATTTCAAGACGGCAGAGGAATTTGACAATCTGCTTTTTCGCTCCCTGCTGTTTTGTGCGCCCCATTATTTTGACGCATATTTACAGGCGGTAGAGTACGGCAAGCCGCTTGACAAGAAGTTCTATCTGCCCCGCCGTCATTACCTTAGACGATATGTAGAAGGATACCAGGAAGTTCTTGAGAGGAAACTGGACTTTCTGTCCATCTCCATGCCGAAACGATGTGGTAAGTCTCAGCTTGGTATCAACTTTACGAATATGCTTTCTGGAAAATTCCCAGACCGCTCTACGCTGATGGAGGGTACAGGCGATGACCTTGTTCAGTCTTTCTACAAAGGTTGCCTTGAGTACATTCAGCAGCCAAACGATTATCATTTTTATGATATTTTCCCGGAGAGCAAACTGGTACAGACCAATGCCGATACGAAGGTCATTAACCTTCTGCATAAGTCCCGATTCCCTACTGTCATGTGCCGTTCTATTGACGCACGGCAGGTAGGTCTTTCGGAAGCAACCAATCTTCTCTACCTGGATGACTGCGTAGAGGGACGTGAGGAAGCGAAGAACAGACAGCGGCTTGATGACAAGTGGGAGGTCATTTCGGGTGATATTATCGGACGTGCCATTGAGGGTACGCCTATCGTCATCTGTGGTACACGATATTCTCTGTATGACCCTATTGGTCACTTGCAGGAGGAAATGCAAAAGCAGGGTAAGCGGTGCAAGATTATTGAAACCCCGGCTCTTGACCCAGTGACGGATGAGAGTAACTTTGAATACATTCGTGAGGGCAGGAAGGTTTTCACCACGCAGTATTTCCGTGACCAGAGAGAAATGCTTTCGGCAGAGCAGTTTGAGTCTGAGTTTCAGCAGCAGCCATTTGAAGCGAAGGGCATTCTTTTCCCGGAAGCGTCCTTGAACCGATACTTTGAACTCCCTGTAGACCGTGAGCCAGACAGTATCATTGCTGTCTGCGATACTGCGGACAAGGGTGCTGACTATTGTTCTATGCCGATTGCTGCGGTGTACGGAGATGAGGTCTACATTGTGGATGTAGTGTTCGATGACTCCCCGCCAGAGGTTACGAAGCCAGAGTGTGCAAAGGCTCTTATGGACAATCTTGTGGTAGCAGGAACCTTTGAGTCGAATAATGCAGGTACATACTTTGCCAGGGATGTACAGCAGATTTTGACTGACCGAAAGTATGTCTGCAATATCCGAACGAAGAGGACTATCAGCAATAAGCAGACCCGTATCGAGTTTGCTTCTGATAACATTATCAAACACTTTTACTTCAAAGACCCGTCACTCTATGCACGGAACAGTCAGTATGCCATGTTTATGAAGCAGGTCACAACCTACACCCGGTCTGGTAAAGTGCCGCACGATGACGCACCCGACTCTCTTTCTCTGCTTGAGAATGAACTGCGTGGACTGGTGGGAGCGAAGGTTGAAGTGTTCAAAAGACCGTGTTAATTTACACAAAAACTCTTCATACCTATTATCAAGAAATCTCTTGAAATAACCATTGAAGAGTGCTATAATTACAATAGAAATATTAGGATTGGAGGTGGCTTGCGTGTCTTTCGGTTTATACGGTAGACGCATGATAAAGTCTGATGAAACCGAAGTGACCGTTGAGAACGTGGTTGCGATTCTCAATAAGGCACTTCCTTATCACTGGGAGAATCGCAGTGAAATTCAATATCTGTGGTACTACTACAGAGGATTACAGCCGATTCTCAACCGTGAGAAACAGGTTCGTCCAGAGATTTGTAATAAAATCGTGGAGAACCGGGCGAATGAGATTGTGTCTTTCAAATCTGGCTATTTGATGGGCGAACCTCTACAGTATGTTTCCCGTGGTAACGGTGATAACTTATCTGACGCAATCAATCAGCTTAACGAATTTGTGTTTGCCGAAGAGAAGCCTGCAAAGGATAAGGAACTTGCTGACTGGTTCCATATCTGCGGTACGTCTTTCAGAATGGTTCTTCCAGATGAGGACGGGGGTGAGGACGATGACTCCCCGTTTGAAATTTACACGCTTGACCCACGGAACACTTTTGTAGTGTACAACAACGGTCTTGGAAACAAGCCGCTTCTGGGTGTCAAGTATGTGGTGGATGACAACGGCATAGTTCACTATAGTTGCTACTCTGACCATGAGTATTTTGAGATTGTAGAATCTCATATCATCAAGGCAGAGCCGCACATTCTGGGTGATATTCCTATCATAGAATATCCTCTGAACATTGCCCGCATTGGTGCGTTTGAGTTGGTTATCCCGCTCTTGGACGCAATTAACCTTACGGACAGTAATCGCCAGGATGGAGTTGAACAGTTCATCCAGGCACTCATGCTTTTCCATAACGTAGACATTTCGTCTGACGATTATGAGAAGCTGAGAGAGGAAGGGGCTATTAAGTTCCGGGATATTGACCCTCAGTTAAAAGCCGAAGTATCTTATCTGACCAGTACTCTGAACCAGGGCGAAACGCAAACCCTGGTTGACCATATGTACCAGACGGTATTGACTATCTGTGGTATGCCGAACCGCAACGGTGGTACGTCTACCAGTGATACCGGGTCTGCGGTCATTATGAGAGATGGTTGGTCTGCTGCGGAAGCAAGAGCAAAGGACAGCGAATTGATGTTCAAGAAGAGTGAGAGGATTTTCCTCAAGCTGATTCTGAATATCTGCAAAACTCTGAAAGGCATGGACTTGAAGGTTTGCAATATTGAAATTCGCTTTACCCGAAGAAATTACGAAAACATTCTGCAAAAAGCCCAGGTGCTTGACCTTATGTTGAAGAACAGTAAGATTCATCCACGGCTTGCTTTTGAACATTGCGGACTGTTTGTTGATTCTGACCTGGCATACACATTAAGTGCGGAATATGCAGAGGAACAGGAGAAGAAAGCACAGGAGTTGCTTGAAAAGCAGAATACGGAAAAGGAGGATGAAACCGATGACTCCAACACTAACAAAGGAAATGGTACAGCAGGTGGAAACGCTGCTCAAGCACGGCAGCAGAGTGGAAGTGCTGATTGAGCAGGGCAAGGTTACGATTGTTGAAATCAAACGCAAGATGAGAATGAAAGAGTAACACCAGGACAGAGGTTCTGGTGAGTCCAATGGGACTGTGAGTGACGAACTCATAGTCCCTTTTTATTTTGCCTATGAATAATACATTTTCAGCTTATATTGCTGCGTTTGATGAACTCAACATTCTGACTTCCACCAGTTATTACTCCGCTTCTGGGAAGGATATGACCTCAAAGGTTGCTCAGATTGCGGATGACATTTTATCACTGCTCATCCGGGCTTATCAGCAGGGCATTACAGCCACGGCAGATATGCTTGCCTGTAATTTGACCGTAGACGTGGATTCCATGGAGGAAGCCATTTATGAGGTGATAGACGGTAAAACCTTTGAGGACAGAATCGCTGACCATGTGATAGCCGGGGATTTGTCGGGCTTACAGACGTTAGTCGAATCTGAATATCACCGGGTATTCAATGCAGCGGAAGAGGATGGAGCCTATGAGTTCCAGTCCACAAGAGGACTGGGAGTTTCAAAGAAATGGGTGACTGTCCGGGATGAAGCCGTTCGGGATACTCACAAATACCTGGAAGGTGTAAGCGTGGCTCTGGACGAAGAGTTTTATACCTTTGATGGTGACCATGCTTCCAGACCGGGTGAGTTCACTAAGGCAGAGAACAATGTGAACTGCCGTTGTGTACTGAAACTTGAAACTGATACTTCGCAGGATTGACCTGCTTGTATGGTGAGGGAACACCTAAAAACGCACACTCAGACAAGAGGATAAAACAGAAGAACATGGTGAGGGAACACCTTAAAACGCAAGGAGGACTTTATTATGAGTTATTTAAGTGATTTGCTTGGAGATTCCTACAAGGAAGGTATGACTGAGGAAGAGATTTCTACGGCTTTACAGGCTGCGGGTGCAGGTCAGAATAATGACGCTGAAATCAATCGTCTGAAAGCACAGCTTTCTAAAGCCAATTCCGAAGCTGCTGATTACAAGAAGCAGTTGAGAGGTAAGCAGACTGCCGATGAAGCCGCTGCCGCTGAACAGAAAGCAACCATGGACAAGCTGACCCAGGAGAATACCGATTTGAAGCGTTCTATCGCTCTGGCAGACAAAAAGACCAAACTGGTAGCTATGGGCTACGATGAGAAACTTGCTGACAGTACTGCAATCGCAATGGTTGACGGCGATATGGACACGGTTATGAAAAACCAGGCTACGTTCAATGAGTCCCGTGAAAAGGCAATTCGTGCTGAACAGATGAAGAAAACTCCCAGACCTGCTGCGGGTTCTGATGGAACGGGCGGCATGGATTACACTAAGAAAATCGAAGAAGCGCAGGCAAGCGGCGATTTGACCGCAGTTGCCTACTATACACGTCTGAAAGCGCAGGATGAAGCGAATCAGATGAAAGAGTAAAAATCGGAGGTAAAAGACAATGGCAGATACGTTTGCAACCAGTTTTGGCGTTCTGAATTATTCTGGAATGCTGTTTAACAAGGGTAACGTGCGTACCCCGCTTTCTTCCATCATCGGTAGCAAGGCGAAAACCACGAATCATGTAGAGTTCGTTACTGGACAGGAGTACACCTCTAACGGTAATGGCTCTCAGCCTGCAATCAGTGAGAGTGCTTCTCTGACTGCCCCGGACGCTGATGTTGTGACCCGTTCTCAGAAAACGAACGTCACTCAGATTTTCCAGGAGTCCGTTGGTATCTCTTACGGTAAGCAGAGCAATATGGGTACTCTGAGCGGTATCAATGTTGCAGAGCAGCAGGCAAACCCGATGAGCGAACTGGACTTCCAGGTTGCCGCTAAGATTCAGAAGGTCAACCGTGATATTGAGTACACCTTTATCAACGGTGAGTACAACAAGGCTACTTCTGACGCTGAGGTAAACAAGACCCGTGGTCTGGTAAATGCTATTACCACTAACACTATGGCAATGGCTAAGAAGCCCCTGGGTCTGTGGGACATTGCCGACATGGTGAAGAAGATTTACGGTGCGAATGCTCCGACTGACGGTCTGGTGCTGTGGTGTGACGCTGTGACTCTGTTCCAGGTCAACGCTGACGCTGTTCAGAATGGTCTGACTGTGGTTCCTGCTGCCCGTGAGATTAACGGTATCGCTCTTTCCAGTGTGGTAACTCCTATCGGTGTTGTTTACCTGTATCTGGGTGAGTGCCTGCCTGCGGGTACGGCAATGCTTCTGAACCTTGATGTTCTGGCTCCTGTTTATCAGCCTGTTCCGGGTAAGGGTAACTTCTTCCTGGAGCCGCTTGCTAAGACGGGTGCGGGTGAGAAGTATCAGCTTTTCGGTCAGATTGGTCTTGACCATGGTCCCGAATGGTATCACGGCAAGTTCACTGGTATTTCTACTACCTTTGAGAAGCCGACCTACAGCCGTTCTGTTTATGTGGCAAATGCCGCTGACATTGGCAAGACTACGGGCTGATGAAGATTAAAAGGAGGTGGACAACATGACCGATGAAGAGAAACTGACCATGCTTAAAAGCATGACAGAGGAAACGGATAACGATGTGTTGTCCACTTACCTCACTTTAGCGAAAGGGGTAGTGCTTTCCCGTGCCTACCCTTATACGGAAGAAGATAAAGTTCCTGCAAAATATGACACGGTTCATGTTGAGATTGCCGCTTATATGCTGAATAAGCGTGGGGCAGAGGGTGAAACAGCACACAGCGAAAACGGCGTTTCCCGTTCTTATGAAGATGGTGACATTCCCCCTACCCTGCTGCGGCGAATCCTCCCTATGGCGGGGGTGATTCTATGAAGCTGATGAAGCGCAATCTCAAGCCCGTGCATTACTGCCTGTATAAAGGCAGGGAGCCGCTTCTGGACGATGACGGGAATGAAACTGGTGAATACCAGGTGGGCTATGAAAGCCCCGTTGAACTGCAATGCAGTGTTTCACCTGCGACTGGATATGCCCAGGTGAATATGTTCGGTAACTTAGAGTCCTATGACAAGGTACTCATTACTGATGATACAAATTGCCCCATTGACGAAAACACCCTGCTCTTTGTGGATAAGGAGCCAGAGTTCGGAAATGACGGCAATCCTCTCTGTGACTATAGGGTACGGCGTGTTGCAAAGTCCCTTAACAGTATTTCTTATGCTATTAGCAAGGTGACCGTATCGTGAGCAAGCGTGTTATCAAAGTTACGTTATCTGAAAAGAGCATTGACAATGCCATTAACGAACTCAAGAACTACAAGACGTGGTTGAAAGAGTGTACTGAGAAATTCATACAAGCCCTTGGCGAAGAGGGAGTCCAGGTGGCTACAGCAAAGTTCCAGACAGCCGTCTATGACGGTACGAATGATGTGAGCGTGTCTGTAGAGAGCCGGGATACCAACAAAGTAGCCGTGGTAGCTGTAGGAAGTTCAGTCCTCTTTATTGAGTTTGGCACAGGTGTCAAATACCCAGACAATCACCCAGAAGCAGGTAAGAACGGGTTCACCCGTGGCGGCTACGGTTATAAACTGGGACGGCTTGAAAAGGGATGGCGATACACGGGTGACCCTGGTTCTAACGGTGAAGTTATTACCACGGGAAAACACGCAGGTGAAGTTCATACCTACGGTAACCCTGCAAACATGAGTATGTACGAAACAGTCAGAGAGTTGGAAGAGAAATTTGCAGAGATAGCAAGGAGGTGTTACACATGATTGACTGCGAAAACGAAGTCTATACAAGGCTTGCAAAAATCTTGAGAGAGAAATTCCCTAAGATTGATATTGCCAGTGAATATGTGAAATCACCTTCTTCTTTTCCTCATGTGAGTATTACCCAGAGTGACTGCTATATCCCTACGGAGTGGCAGGACAGCAGCATGAAAGAAAATATGGTTATTGCCATGTTTGAAATCAATGTCTACTCCAATAAGGCAGAGGGTAAGAAAACAGAATGCAAGAAGATTATCAAAGAAATCAATGACGCATTGTACTCCATGAATTTTAGGCGCACGGCTATGACCCCGGTTCCGAACATGGAGGACGCAACAATCTATCGGATTACAGCCCGCTTCCGTGTGGCAACCGATGGAAAACATTTTTACAGGAGGTAAGTGAAATGGCTACAAGTACTTATATGACTTTCCTCATGCACAAGAAGGAAACGGCATGGGAGAAGCTGCTTGACATTACTGAGTTCCCCGACCTGGGCGGTGACCCGGAACTGCTTGAAACCACCACTCTGTCTGACAAAATGCAGACCTATGTGAATGGTGTCCAGAGTAATGACGGAATGACCTTTAATGCCAACTATGACCACACTGAGTACAAGGCTCTGAAAGCCCTTGAGGGTAAGAACGAGGAATACGCAGTATGGTTCGGTGGCACTGAGACTGCAAGTTCCCCGACTCCTACGGGTTCTGAGGGCAAGTTCAAGTTTGCAGGCGAACTGTCCGTCTACGTTACTGGCGGCGGCGTGAATGAGGTTCGTGGTATGGCGATTACGATTGCCCCGTCCACTCCTATCACTGAGGACGAAGAGTAAGATTACATTTAATTTTGAGAATTAAAGGAGAGTTGAGCAATGGCTAAACAGATTGTTTTTACCTATGAAGATAAGGAATACACGCTTGAGTTTACCAGGCGTACTGTCAAGCAGATGGAGGATGAGGGCTTTGTTGCACAGGACATTGACCGTAAGCCTATGACTCTGCTTCCTGCTCTTTTTGCAGGTGCATTCAAGGCGCACCATCGTTTCGTGAAGCAGGATGTGATTGACAAGATTTATGCGGGTATGCCCCATAAGGACGAACTGATTGGTAAGTTGGCAGAGATGTACAATGACCCGATTGTGACTCTGATGGAGGAACCCGATGAGAAAGCGGTAAAAAACGTGAGTTGGGAAGCGAACTGGTAACGGGTTCGGACTCCCAGGCTGCAACGGGCGGCGGCAACCGCCGCTTGCCCGTTGTTTATCGTTACGGGGAAACTTTTGAAAAACTCTGCGGTTATTACATGAGTCTGGGTATGAGCTATCACGATTACTGGGATGGTGATTGTGAGATGGCAAGGTACTACAGGGATATGGATGAAAAGGTTAAAGAGCGGCAGAATGAAGCCCTCTGGCTACAAGGTCTGTATTTCTATGAAGCGTTGGTTGACGCTTCCCCGGTACTGAACGCTATGAGTAAAAAGCATAAGCCTATTCCTTACAGGCAGGCTCCGATTCCTCTTACCGAAGCACGTCATAGACAGCAGCAAGAGGAAGAGAATCACAAGAAGCTGAATGCAGGTAAGGAAGCCATGAAGCAGATAATGGCAGGGGTCAATTCAAAATTCAAACGGAAGGAGGAATAAATCATGGCAGTTGAGATTGAAGGTCTTGAGTTTCAAATTGAAGCGAAGTCTGAAAATGCCGCTAAAGGTGTAGACGCTCTGATTAACAGCTTCAATAAGCTGAAAGCAGCAACCAAAGGCGGCGCAGGTCTGAACAATATCAGCAAGAAACTGGACGCAATCAGCAATGCAAAGCTGAGTATGTCCGGGATTGAGAAGATTGAAGATTTGACAAAAAGCCTTAATTCTCTGAACAATGTCAAGATTTCCTCCACAATCTCTAAGAGAATAACTGAAATCGGTGCTTCTCTGGATAGTCTGGATTGGTCTGGTGTGGAAAAGGTTGAAGCACTTAGCACTGCTCTACAGAATATGCAGGGTATCCAGATTCCGAATATGAGAAATATTACCGGGAACCAGACGGCTACGCCTACTGGGACTGCGGCTCCTGCTGACCCTGCGGGTGCAACGAATGCAGGTGCGGCGGCTACAGCGGCAACCTCTGGCATTACTCAGTATACTTCCCAGATAACTGCTGCCGCTACGCAGACCAGGGGATTCCTTGGTGTTCTACAAGGTGTAGGTGGTGTGTTCTCAAGAGCATTTTCTGCTGTAGGCGGTGTTGCTTTGAAAGCATTTCAAGCCGCCTTGAAGGGGGTAAGCACTGCGGCAAAATCAGCAGTGAATGCCTGTAAGAAACTGGGAAGCACTATCGGTTCCAAACTGAGTAGCAAGGTGAAGCAAACAACTTCGGGTATGGGTCAGTTGTTCTCTTCCTTAAAGCGTATTGCAATGTACCGTGCAATTCGATTCCTCTTTGCACAGCTTACTGCTGCAATGAAGGAAGGTATTCAGAATTTGTATATGTACAGTTCCCTTATGGGCGGTACGTTCAAAGGAAGTATGGACAGTCTGGCAACCAGTTTCCAGTACCTCAAAAATAGCATGGGTGCTATGGTGGCTCCGCTCATCAATATGATTGCTCCTGCGGTGGACGCTCTGATTGATAAATTTGCGGCATTGCTGAACATTGTCAATCAGTTTTTCGCCCGTCTGTCTGGTGCAACCACCTTCACGAAAGCGAAGAAAGCAGCGGCTTCCTATGGCGATTCTATCTCTGGCGCGGGTAAGTCTGCGAAGAAAGCGGCAAAGGATATTAAGGACGCTACGGTTGGCATTGATGAATTGAACATTATCAGTCAGAAGGATTCCAGTGGAAGCGGTTCTGGCAGTAAGAACTATGGCAATATGTTTGAAACCGTGCCGATTGACAGTAGCATTTCTGAATTTACCGACAAGCTGAAAGCAGCACTGGACGCAGGTGACTGGAAAACCCTGGGTACGTTACTGGGTGAAAAGTTCAATGAGATTGTGGATAGCATTGACTGGTCTGGTATCGGTCACAAGATTGGATACGGGCTGAACGGTGCGATTCAAACAGCATACTGGTTCCTAAAGACAGCGGACTTCAAGAACCTGGGTAACCATATAGCAGAACTGCTGAATGGTGCAATGGAGGAAATCGACTTCACATACCTGGGCAGACTTCTGGTTCGTGGTGTCACGGTAGCCCTTGATTTTATGATTGGCTTGCTTGGCGGTTTGAATTGGAGCCTTGTGGGAAAGAGCATTGGCGATTTCTTGAAGGGTGCATTCAATGAAGCCCAGGAGTGGATTGCAAGCTATAACTGGAACAAAATGGGCAAAGACCTGTGGAAGAATCTCAAGGCTTGTATCAAGGGCATTGACTTTGCAGGTGTGGCACAAAGTTTCTTTAAGTTACTGGGTTCTGCTCTGGCGGCTGCGGTTAGCTTTATCGCAGGTTTCGTGCAGGGTATCTGGGAGGACATTACTGGATATTTCCAGGAATATCTCACCAATGATGACGGCACGAAGAAGTGCGGTCTTGACTGGGTAGCAGGTCTGCTTGAGGGTATCTGGGACGGCATTAAGAATATCGGCAAGTGGATTAAGGAGAACGTATTTGACCCGTTCATTGACGGATTCAAAGAGTGCTTCGGTATTCACTCTCCTTCTACAGTAATGAAGGAGATGGGCGGTTATGTTGTCGAAGGTTTCTTGCAGGGACTCAATAAGTTCAGTGAGATTGCAGGCAAGGTTAAGGAATGGGCAGGCAAGGTCATTGAGTGGTTCACGAAGGGTGAGGACGGCAAGGGTATTGTTGAACATTTCAAGGAAATCGGCGGCAATATCGTAAGCGGCTTCAAAGACAAGGTTGGTGGTACTTATACCACGGTCAAGTCTAACGTGACCACCTGGGCAAGCAAAGTGAAAGACTGGTTCAGCAACAACTCTTTTGGTGGAGTGAACAGCGATACTTTCAGTACCTTTGCGAACAACACGATTGAAGGTTTCCGAACTAAAGTCGGTAGTGCCTATACCAACACCAAAACGAATGTGACCACCTGGGCAAGTAAGGTCAAGGAATGGTTCACCAATAGTTCCTTCGGTGGCGTAAACTCTACGAACTTCCAGACGTTTGCCGGGAATGTCATTGAGGGCTTCCGTACAAAGGTAGGTTCTGCCTACACCACTACGAAGTCCAACATGGTTACCTGGGCTACGAATGTGAAGGAGTGGTTTACGAATAGCGGCTTCGGCGGTGTGAACTCCGCAAACTTCCAGACCTTTGCAAACAATGTGGTGACTGGGTTCAAGGATAAGATTGGTTCTGCGTATGTGAATACGAAGAGCAATATGACTACCTGGGCAAGCAATGTGAAGAACTGGTTCTCTGGTATTGCTTCCGCTTCTGCATTCTCTGGCTTCGCAACCAGTGTGGTTGATGGGTTCAAGAACAGAATCGGCGGGTACTACACTGCGGCACAGGGTAACATGAGTACCTTCGGTAGCAGCGTGAAGAGTTGGTTCACAGCACATTGCTCCTACAACGGTTTCTACAATGTAGCTTCTGACGTAGTGAGTGGTTTTAAGAACGGTATCGGTGAATTGTACCATACTTGCAAAAGCACAATCTCTTCCTGGGGTAGTTCAATCATTTCCTGGTTCAAGGACAAGTTGGACGTAAACTCCCCGTCTAAGGTCTTTTATGAGATTGGTGGTTTTGCCGTTGCAGGTTTCAACAATGCGATTGCCCAGGTGGGTAAGAGTACGAAGTCTGTAGTCGGCACATGGGCTGATTCCTTCACGAATTTCAGTCCGACAATGGCACTGGCAGTTGACACTTCTGCTCTGAAATATTATGACTCTGCCGCATTCTCCCGGTCTATTTCTTCTAACGTACAGAGCAGCACGGAGGTTTCCGCAACGGGCTTCCGTGAAGCCATGGAGGATTTCTACCATGAGTACGTTGAACCGACCATGGCTCAGATGGCTGATGATATGCGTAGGCAGGCTGATAAGGAAGAGAAAACCGTGGTGCAGGTTGGCAACCGTGTGGTGACTGACGCTGTGACCACTCAGAAGAAAGCCAATGGCTATAGCTTTACGGGATAAGGAGGTAATGTGTAATGGCTTATCTGGCAATCAACGGTTATGCGTTACCTCCCTGCAAGAGAGGTGTCACCCCTACGGTGACCACTCTTGTAGATTCCGGGCGTAACGCAAACGGTACGGTGGTGGGTCAGCGTATCGGACGTGACCAGTACAAGATTGACAATCTGGAATGGTCATGGCTCACTGCCGAACAGTGGTCAAAGATACTGAGTATCCTTGATAACTTCTTTGTAAATGTAACTTTTATTGACCCTGTAAGCAATGCACCTAAGACCATCAAAATGTACTGTGGTAACCGAACGGCTGAACCCTACTGGGTAGATGAGGACGGTCACCCGACACACTACAGGAATTGCAAGGTGAATCTGATTGACGTAGGAGAGTGATTTTATGCAAAAGGTATCCAAAGAGTATAAGGCAAGCATGAAAGACTCCCTCCGTGAGAGAGCATACATAATGATTTCTTTCGGAGTTGTCAACCAGGAAGCGCAGGCGAAAGCCAAAGTAGACAGCGGGGAGTTTGCCTACTTCTCCAACCCGGACAACCTGTTTAATGAGGGAACTGACGATGTGGTGTACGCCACTTTGGAAGAGAACTTTACCAGGGTTGACGGTTCCATGTATTTTCTCCCACGGAACAAGCCGGGAGCAATGTTCTACAACACAGGGTTGGTGGGAAAGAATCTGGTATCAGACGGACTGTATGAAGTAACCATAAACCTTCATGCGGCTCCGACTGATTTCAGAGGTATCACGATTAACTTCGGTGAGAACTATCCTACTGATTTCGATTTTGTCACTAATACCGGGCAAAAGGTTGAGTTCCGGGATAATGACAAAGCTGTTTTTACTACAGAGGAAGTGCTTGAGAATGTAACCACACTGACTCTGGTGATTCATAAAATGAAGAACCTACGAAGCAGGCTGCGTATCTACTCCTTCCGTTTCGGTTACGGACTGGTGTACTACAACGATTCTGTTATGAGTTCTTCACTTGAGAGTTATGTCAGTCCGATTGGTGCTGACATTCCTCAGATTGATTTCTCAGTAACGCTGAAAAACTATGACAAGTATTTCAACGTGGACAACCCGAAGTCGGCTATCAACTTCCTGGAAACTGGACAGGAGATGGACATTTACTACGGGTATCAGCTTCCGAACTCTGATGAAATCGAATGGGTCAGAGGAAATCACCTGCTCTGTTCTGAGTGGGAGTCCGATGACTACACGGCAACAATCCGTTGCCAGGACGTGTTCCGTAACATGGACACAGAGTATTACAAAGGGCTGTATGCTCCGAACGGCAAAAGTTATTATGACCTGGCGATTGAGGTTCTGGAATCTGCCGGGGAGAAAGATTACTATGTTGACCCCCGACTCAAGAAACTGTATACGAAGAACCCCATCCCCCGTGTTTCCTGCAAGGAAGCATTACAGATTATAGCCAATGCCTGCCGTTGTGTTTTGTCACAGTCCAGAGTTGGTACGATTCAGATTAAATCCTCTTTCGTCCCGGAAGCTGCGGCAAGCAGCAATGGTGAAACCGATTACTCCCACGTTGCGAAGATTCTGACGGATGATACCAAAGATGAGTACGCAACACTGGCAAGTAACTACACCACGGCAGACGGGACAATGTTCTTCCTGCCACGGGCGGCAAGTAAGAGGACGTTGAACACAGGCTTTATCTCAGAACAGCAGTCTGACGCTGATGGTAAGTTCACAGCAAACCCTATGGTAACAATCGTGCAGGAAGCCGCCTGTATGTACTACGGTGTGAAGTTCGTGTTCGGTAACGCTCTTCCTTCGGGAATGGTAATTCGTACCTACAACAATAACGAACTGGTTACTGAGTATGAGGTGGAAGAAGAGATTACAAAGACCCTGGTGATTCTTCGGGACTTTGATGATTTCGACACCATGAAGATTGAGTTCACGGGAACGGCAGAGCCGTACAACCGTATTGTGCTTAACAACTTCGCTTTCGGTGATGTGACTGACTTCACCATGGAGCGGCAGGACATGACTTCTTCCCCGAAAGCTATCAAGCAGGAGTTGGTCAAAGAGGTTATCGTTCCTTGCTACAGTTATCAGCCAGGTAATGCGGAAGAGAGTCTTGTCAGTGAGGATATTACCGTGAAGTCTGGTGATGTGGAAACTTTCTATGTGGGTGAACCGTCCTACAACTTCCGGGCAACACTGGATGAAAGTTCCAGTGGTGTAAGTATTACGGCATGGGGCAACTACTATGTAACAGTCAAGTTCTCTAAGACAGGAACCTTCCGTCTGGAAATTCTGGGCTATCGGTACAAAATCGTGGAGCGATATGCCACGAAGTCACTGAACAGCAGAGGTAAGTCTGTAAAATGGGCGAACCCGCTTATCAGTGATATGGCGATTGCTACGGAACTGGCTGAATGGATTGGTGACTATTATACCGCAGGTATTGAGTATGAGTACGATACCAGAGGTAACCCGGAGATTGACGCAAACGATATTGTGTACCAGGAGAATGAGTTCCATGACGGAATGAAGGTAAATATCTATCGGCACACAATCAACTTTGACCAGGCGTTCAGCGGCAAGGTAACCGCAAGACGTGTATCCAGTTAGGAGGTGACGGAAGATGGCATGGCAAACACCTAAAACAGATTGGCACGGAAGTACAAATTCAGAGGGTGTTTATACGGGTGACAGGTTCAATGCTTCGGATTTCAACCGTATCAAGAACAATCTGACGTTCCTCCGGGATATGGCAATCAAGCTGTACAAGGAGTTCTCCCTTGTAAGCCTGGGGGATGACAGAGTACCAGGTGATTACTTCTACGCTGATGAAATCAATCAGCTTGAAGAAAATCTGGAAACCCTCAACACCAACACTCTCAGAATGTCTTACGGGTCTGCACCCGTTTATAACGATAACGGTACTACGATGGATTTCAATGAACTGAATCGTTTGGAGGGTGCAACCTTAGACCTGTATGACAGACTCACGAATGAGAGTGAAGGAAGGAGGATGTTTACATGGAATTTCGGAATGAAGGGAGGGGACTTGTAAATGGCATGGGAACTTTTACCTGTTGACTATACGGACGCTGTGTGGGCGGGTTTGAAGCGATACAACCAGATTAACAACGAAGATGGTTCAGTATCCTTCCAGGACATTACGTCTTATACCGGGAAAGAGAAATCTTTCTTCGGGGCAAAAGACGCTAACCGCATGAACGAAGCCCTCAACACCATTATGAGCATGGTGGAGAATGGCACAGACCTGTATACCGCTTTCCAGAATTATTTTGCAGAGCAGAAAACTTTGTTTGAGCAGGAAGCTGATTCTAAAGCAACGGAGTTTGACAACTATACGGATAATCTGGAACAGGAATACAAGGTAAGCATGGCGGCTTTTGAGAGTCAGCAGCAGCAAATTTATAATGCCTGGTTCCAGGCTATGAAAGACCAGTTGAGTAAGGACGCTGCGGGCAACCTGCAAAATCAGTGTACTGAACTGGATGAGCGTTTGACTCTGCTTGAGCAGATGACAATGCAGAATGACTTCTCTGCTCCGCTTGCTACAGATGATGAAGCAATCACGCTGATTGTGGATGACCTGGATTATGCGATTCTGGCAGATTGGAAATACAAGGAGGAATAAAAGATGGCAACTATTAGTGTTCAAACGAAAAAGTTTGCAGACCTGGAAGCGATTCTGTCTGTTACGGGTACTGAGCAGATGTTGATTCACGATGGTAACGGCGTGAAGGTTATTACCGTAGAGAATCTTCATAAGGGTTTGCAGACTGACATTGATTCAGTCAGAAATGTACTGGCTGATGGTGCAGCGGCACATAACTGTATTTACCGTGGTAAGAACCTGGGTACTTCTGTTACAGCAGAGCAGTATGCCGCAATTTCGAGTGGTAAGTTCACAGACCTGTATATCGGTGACTACTGGGTTATCAAGGGCGTGACTTATCGTATTGCAGCATTTGATTACTACTATAACTGTGGTGACACTAACTTTACGAAGCACCATGTAGTCATTGTTCCCGATACTTCTCTTTATAAAGCACAGATGAATACCAGTAATGTCACCACGGGTGGTTACACTGGTTCTGCCATGTATAAGTCGAATCTGGCGCAGGCTAAGACTACTATCAAGGCAGCGTTTGGTTCCGCTCATGTTCTTACAAAGAGAGAACTTCTGACCAATGCTGTAAACGGCAACACCCCTTCGGGTTGGGCATGGTTCGACTCTGATGTTGAGTTAATGAATGAAGTGCAGGCTTATGGTTCTGTAGCGTGGGGCGCACATGATGGTAACGGTTACAACGTGGCTTCGAGTGACGGTCAGTTCCCGCTCTTCATGTTTGACCGTACTAAGCTGCATAACCGAGAGGACTACTGGTTGAGAGATGTAGCTTCCGCTACTAACTTCTCCCTTGTCAACGGCAACGGTTATGCGGACAGCCTCGGCGCTTCTGCCTCTTTTGGCGTTCGCCCCGCTTTCTGTATCGGTTAATCTAAAATCTGCACCCCCTTGTGGGGTGCAGTAGAAAGGAACTAATGAAATGTCAGTATTGAAAAGCAAACGGAAACCCTCTCAGTTTGAGGTGTTCCATCATCTCAACAAAGTTAGGAAAGAGGTTACTGATTTGCTGCTCCGTGACTTCGGCTACAGCAAACGAAAGGCAGCACAACGCCTTGAAAAGAAATTCAGCGGGCGAAGCTACGAAGAACTTACTGACGTTGAGAAAGAGATTTATGACCATTTCCGCAAACAGCAGGAAGCCTTTGACACTTGGTTCATTGAGGATGAGCGGAAAGCTGTAGTCGATTGTCTGAGGTCTATCGGTGAACACGTCTACACAGCGAACAGCATTTATCCCACCTACTATGAAGAGTTGGTGGAGCGGCGTGTTCATCAAGACCTGGCAATCGGTCAATGTTACCGACTGGTACAAGAACTACAGTATGCAATAGAAACTCTCCCAGTGGATGTTAATTCTTTCTTGAGGTTCGGTGAGGACATTCAAAGAGAGATAGACCTTATCAAAGGTTGGCGTAAATCGGATAACAAGTTCAAAGGGGCAATCTCTGCTTCCGCTACTAACTTCTCCAATGTCAACAACAACGGTAATGCGAACAACAACAACGCTTCTAACTCTAATGGCGTTCGCCCCGATTTCGATACTCCGATTAAATAGCCACTTGAGCGTTTCGGAGTAAGAGAAAGGAGAGGTTGTCCTTCCTATGATGGTAAATACCAAACACGATACTACTTCTTACGAGAATTGTAGTTGTCAACGTGAAATATATGACGGCAATGCGTTGTATGACGCTTATCTTAGAGCAAAGAGTGGGAGTGATTGGAAACCGCAGGTTCAGCGGTATGAAATGACATACCTTCTGGATTTGTCCAAAATGCAAAGAGAGTTGAAAGAACATACCTACGAATTTCAGCCCAGTACCAATTTCGTCATCAATGAACGTGGTAAGACACGTCCCATTACAGGCGAACAGATACGGGATAGAATTGCCAAACATTCTTTATGTGATGAAGTCTTGACTCCCGCAATTAAAGACCACCTCATCTATGATAATGGCGCAAGCCAGAAAGGTAAAGGAATTGACTTTACCCGCCGCAGGTTAGAAACGCACCTACACAGGTTCTTCCGGGAGAATCAGAGTAATGATGGTTATATCTTGCTGATGGATTTCTCAAAATACTATGACAACATTCGACATGACAAACTCATGGAGTTGTTTGAAAAGTACGTTGATGACGATACAGCACTCTGGTTCCTGGAAAAGATTGTAGACAATGAGAAGGTGGATGTGTCCTACATGAGTGATGAGGAATATGAGTCCGCTATGGACGATGTATTCAATTCACTGGAACACGAAAAGGTTGATAAGAGCCTGCTGACCGGGAAGAAGTTCTTGCGAAAGCACTTGAACATTGGTGACCAGGTGGCGCAGGACGCAGGGATTGCTTATCCCATACCGATTGACAACTACATAAAGATTGTAAAAGGCGTGAAATTTTATGGCAGATATATGGATGACAGTTATGTGATTCACAGAGATAAGGAGTTTCTGAAAGGGCTGCTTATAGAGATTGTGGAAATCGCACATGACCTGGGTATTACCGTGAATCTTCGGAAAACCAGAATATGCAAACTGTCTGAAATGTGGAGGTTTCTACAGATTCAGTATTCGCTTACCGATACCGGGCGGGTGGTTCACAAGATTCATCCGAAACGGCTTACAGGCATGAGAAGAAAGGCTAAGAAACTGGCACTCATTCTCTCAGAGAAGGATTTCGATGACTGGTTTAGGTCATGGTTCAATGGTCACTGCCACTACATGAGCAAGCTACAAAGGTCAAATATGTTAGACCTTTGCAAGAAATTAAAGGAGGAACACTACTATGGTAAAACTGATTTTAGCTGACGGCACGGAACTCAAGGGCTTCAAGCAGAATGGTAACAACTATGTTAGCAAGACTGAGGTTGATGTGTCCGTGTTTGAGGACAATCTGTCCACTCTTACGATTGTGGACGGTGACACTCAGATGGTCATGCACAACGCTGAACTGATTCAGCAGGTTCAGTATGCTGACGGTTGGTATCTCTGCTTCCGTGAAAAGACTGAGCAGGAAATGCGCTATGCTGAACTTATGGGCAAATTTGAGTACCTGGCAATGATGACTGGCGTGGATATGGAGGTGTAAATCATGGAACACAGCAAGAATTTTGAGAAGGTAAAGAAGTTCTACAAGATGGGCATTTGGTCTGAAAAGATGGTGTGGAACGCAGTAGGCAAGTGGATTACCCCGGAAGAGTATAAGGAAATCACCGGGGAGGATTACAGCAAGGAGGGCTAAGATTATGAAAGAATGGATTTGTACTGCAATCGGAGTTGCGGGTAGCTTCATTGCTTCCCTGTTTGGCGGTTGGGACGCTGCTCTGGCAACCCTGGTTGTCTTCATGGCGATTGACTATGTTACAGGTCTGATTGTCGCAGGCGTGTTCCATAACAGCGGCAAGACTGAGAATGGTGCGCTTGAGAGCCGTGCAGGTTGGAAGGGGCTGTGCCGTAAGGGTGTTTCCCTTCTGGTGGTTCTGGTTGCCTGCCGCCTGGATTTAATTACTGGCACTAATTTTATTCGTGACGCTGTGGTTATTGCATTTGTGGCAAACGAAACTATTTCTATCGTGGAGAACGCAGGACTCATGGGTATCAATATTCCCCCGGCTATTACTGCCGCTATCGAAGTACTCAAGAAGAAGTCCGATACTGACAGCGGCGCAAACTAAGGCGGGAGAGAGGGTTCGCCCTCTCTCCTATAAAGGAGTGATGACCTATGACTATCCAGGAGTTTATTGACAGTATTGCCGGGTATATTAAGAAATATGCTGCCGCTTACAATGTATGCGTGTTCAGCCCGATTATTGCCCAGGCGATTCTTGAGAGTAACAAAGGTACGTCTGAACTGGCAGTCAATGCTCATAACTACTTTGGTTTGAAGTATCGCAAAGGACGCTGCAAGACCTGCGTGGGTATTTACCACAAAGTAGGCAGTGAGCAAAACCCAGACGGAACCTACACCAGTTCCGCTATGGAATGGTGCAAGTTCGGAAGCATGGAGGATGGTGTCATCGGGTATTTCGATTTCACTAACATTTCTGCCTACTCCAATTTGAAGGGTGTGACTGACCCCAGACAGTACCTTGAGAATATCAAAGCTGACGGGTATGCAACCTCTCTGAAATATGTGGACAACCTTATGGCTGTCATTGAGAGGTATGACCTTACCCGATATGACAAGGAGGAAATGAAAATGAGTAACAGTTCTCTGGTGTCCTACACCAAAATCTCACCTAACAAAAACAGTCCCCGCAATCATGCGATTGACCGTATTACCCCGCACTGTGTAGTCGGTCAGCTTTCTGCGGAGAGTATCTGCGGTTGCTTCACCAGTCCTTCCCGGCAGGCAAGCTGCAACTACGGTATCGGTTATGACGGCAGAATCTCTCTCTGTGTGGAAGAGAAAGACCGCTCCTGGTGTTCTTCCAGTTCTGCGAATGACCATCGTGCCGTGACCATCGAATGTGCGTCTGACAAGACTCACCCTTACGCTATGACGAACGCTGTATATGCTTCCCTCATCAACCTTTGCGTGGACATTTGCAAGCGCAACGGTAAAAAGAAGCTGCTCTGGTTCGGTGACAAGAACAAGACTCTGGCGTACAGTCCGAAGTCTGATGAGATGATTCTGACTGTACATAGATGGTTTGTAAACAAGTCTTGCCCTGGTGACTGGCTCTATTCCCGTATGGGTGACCTGGCGGCAAAGGTTACTGCCCGTCTGGGCGGCAGCACTGCCGAAGAGAAGCCTGCAAGCACTACCACACTGTACCGTGTTCGCAAGACCTGGGCTGATAGTGCTTCCCAGAAGGGTGCATTCTCTTCCTTGGCGAATGCGAAAGCCTGTGCAGACAAGAATCCCGGCTACAAGGTGTTTGATGGTTCGGGTAATGCTGTGTACCCTGCGGAGAGCAAGCCTGCATTCTCTCCGTATAGAGTAAAGGTTACAGCTTCGGTTCTGAATATCCGTAAGGGTGCAGGTACGAATTACGCCCTGGCAGGCTCCATCCGCAACGGTGGTGTTTATACCATCGTGCAGGAAAGCACTGGGCAGGGCGCAACAAAGTGGGGTAAGCTGAAATCTGGCGCAGGGTGGATTTCTCTGGACTACACCACGAAGGTGTCATAATCCCAGAATCGCTTCCAGGAATGGGACTTCAATCTACAGTGAAACGTGTGAATTAACAGGTTTCCTGTGATTGTTGGATTTGCACTCATACCTGGATTTTCGCGTCGAGACGTTTCTGGCCGTGTGCCGGCACATGAATTTTACGAAGGCGGCGCGTGAGCTCAACATCACGCAGCACGCGGTCTCGCACCATATGCACTATCTGGAGCAGGCTTACGGTACGGCGCTGTTTCAGCACAACGGCAAGCGCCTGCAGCTGACCGAGGCGGGGGAGATCCTGCGCCGCACGCTGATAACGATGAAGCACGACGAGCAGCACCTGCAAAAGCGCATGCAGCAGGCCGCCTCCGGCACGCGCGACTATTCGTTCGGCGCGACGCTCTCGGTCGCGGAGTTCATGATCAACGAGGCGCTCGGCCGGTTTCTGCGCCTGCACCCGGACAGCCACATTCAGATGCAGGTGGCGGATACGAAGGTGCTGCTGAGCAAGCTCGATTCCGGTGAGCTGGATTTTGCGGTCGTCGAGGGCGATTTCCCGAAGGCGGAGTATGACTTCTTTGTGTTCGGCACAGAGGAATATGTCGCCGCCGGAGACCCGGAGAAGGCCGCGCGCTACCGCGGCCGCCCGCTGACGGACCTGCTGGGCGAGCCGCTGCTGCTGCGCGAGGAGGGCTCGGGCACGCGCGTGATCCTGGAGTATTACCTGAAGGAGCACGGCCTGGCGGCGGCGGATTTTGCCCGCACGGTCGAGATCGGCAACATCGGCGCGATCAAGACGCTGCTCAAAAGCGGCTACGGCGTGTCGTTTCTCTACCGCGCGGCCATCCGCCCGGAGGAGGCGGCGGGCACGCTCGGCGTGATCGAGCTGAGCGACTTTGAGCTGCGGCACGACATTATGTTCCTGTTTCCGAAAAACAGCAATTTCCGCGCCGATTATACGACCATTTTCCGCGAGCTGCGCGCCTGCGCCGAAGAAACCGGCGGCGCGTGACCCCACACCGCAGCAAAAAGGAAGCCACCGCAGCGCATGATGCGCTGCGGTGGCTTTTCAATTCACGTTTCGTCAGCTTTTGACCAATGCCACGGCGACCTCTATATGCTCCGTGTGCGGGAACATGTCCACCGGCTGGATGCGCGTGACGCGGTAGCCGTGCCGGGTGAGATAGCCCAGGTCGCGCGCGAGCGTCTCCGGGTTGCACGACACGTACACCACCCGCTCCGGCCCGACGGCCGCAACGGCGGCGAGAAAGCGCTCGTCGCTGCCGGCGCGCGGCGGGTCGAGGATGATGACGTCGGCGTGTTCACCGGCCCTGGCCATGCCCTGCAGGAAGTCGCTTGCATCGGCCGTGTAGAAGCGGACGTTGTCCGCGCGGTTCGCCTTCGCGTTGCTGATCGCGTCGCGCACGGCGTCGCGGTTATTTTCCACGCCGATCACGCGCGCGGCGTTCCGGCTGGCGAAGATGCCGATCGTGCCGGTGCCGCAGTAGGCGTCCACGACGGTCTCTTTGCCGGTCAGCCCGGCGTAGTCGAGCGCCGTGCGGTAGAGCACCTCCGTCTGCACGGGGTTGATCTGATAAAACGCGCGCGGCGAGATGCGGAACGTGAAGTCCCCGAGCTGCTCGCGGATATAGCCCGGCCCATAGAGCACCTCGCTGTGGGGCCCGAGCACAAGGCTCGTCTGCCCGGCGTTGATGTTCTGCACGATGGTCGTGATGTCCGGGTGCCGCTGCAGCAGCGCGCGCACGAAGTTGCGCTTGCCGGGCAGCATGCCGTGCGCCGTCACGAGCACGACGAGGATCTCCCCGCTGCGCCAGCCGCGCCGCACGAGCACGTGCCGCAGCGTGCCGCGGCCGGTTTCCTCGTCATAGGGACGGATCTTGAAGCTCTTGAGCAGGCCGCGGATCGTGACAATGATCTGGTCTGCGACCGTGTCCTCGATCATGCAGTTGCTGACCGGCACGATCCGGTGCGAGGCCGACTGGTACACGCCCGAGATGATCTGCCCCTGCCGATTGACGCCGAAAGCGGCCTGCACCTTGTTGCGGTAGTGGTAGGGATCTTTCATGCCGATGATCTCCTCCACGTGGCCGAAGCGGCCGAGCAGGCGGATGGCCGTCGCCTGTTTGAGATGCAGCTGCTCGTCATACGACAGGTTCTGCAGCTGGCAGCCGCCGCACTTTTTTGCGAGCGGACATACGCGCGATGGGGTGTTTGCCATGGTCATGACCTCCGGTCTTGCGAACTCTTTTCTTTATCCTAGCACATCACTCGTCGCTTTTCCACACGGTTTTTGCGCGCGGCAGGTTCCACTCGAAGTGCGCCGCGGCGCAGCGGATGACGATGACAACGACCACGCTGGTCAAGATCGCGCCCGCGCCCTGCCAGACCTGCTGCAGCAGCAGATAGAGAATGCCGCCCGCGATGGACGCGCTGGCGTAGATGTGCTTGCGCAGGATGTAGGGCATATCCCCGGCGAGAATATCGCGCAGCACGCCGCCGCCTGTGCCGGTCAGCAGGCCGACAAACACCAGCAGCAGCGGGTCGGTGCACCCGGCGAGCGTGGTGGCGGTGTTCATGCCCGTGATCGTGAAGATGCCGAGCCCGGCCGCGTCCATGATGAGCATGAGCGCGTCGAACACACGCTTGCTGCGGCCGATGATCCGGCGCACGAACGGGAAAAACAGCACGACCGACACGCCGAGCGCGACGAGCAGATAGATCGGGTCCTGAAACGCGCGCGGCGGCGTCAGCCCCACGACGAGATCGCGCAGAATGCCGCCGCCGACGGCCGTCGTGATGCCCAGCAGCCCCACGCCGAAAATGTCCATATGCTTTTCGATGCCGAGCACCGCGCCGCTGACGGCGAACGCGACCGTCCCGGCCAGCTCGAGCAGAAAGAGGAAGGTTTCCATCGTCATGACCTCCGAAAAAAGAGTACACCCCTGCCGTGGTGCAGGTGTGTACTCTGTCCTTTTACCTGAAAGATTGGCCGCGCGGCCTTGCTTCTTCGGTGCGGAATCGTCTCTCCAGAGCTCCGTCAGCCACCGGTCCTTTTGCCTGAGAGTGTCACTCCTTCGGCGGCCGCAGCGCTCTCCCGGCGGCATCTTACGGCATCCATCTCCGACAGTATAGCAGATGCGGCGAAATTTGCAATGCCGAATTTTTTCGTGTACACTGTTTGCAGAAAATGACGGGAGGTACGCGCATGAAACGAATTTTTTGCGGCCTGTTGTGCGCAGCGGCGCTGCTGCTGACGGCCTGCGGGCAAAAGACGGCGGCACAGGCCGAAGCTGCGGCAGACCCCGCCGTCGCGGCGGCGCAGCGGTATCAGTCCATGGTGCAGGCGGTCGGCGACGGCACGCGTGCGGGCGTCGATCTCACGGACGCGCAGATCGCGCAGGCGGTGGCGCAGCTCTCGGACGCAGGACTCACGGCCGTGCACGTGGACGCGGCCGACCCGGTCACGCACCCGGAGACGGTGACGGCGTTCTGGGATGCGCGCGCGGCGGGGCAGACGGCCGAGGCCGCACTCTACGAGGTCTGCCGCGACGGCGGGCTGCTGTGCCACACACTGCGGTTCGCGGACGGTGCGGACACCGTCACGCGCACGCGCGTCGCCTGGCGCGACGGGGCGTTTTCCGTCAGCTACACCGATACGTATGCCGTCACGTCCTTGACGCTCGACGGCGGGCGTCTGACGTATGTCTATGACATGCCCGACAACCCGCCGGGCACAGATCATGACGGCCACATCGACACGCAGGAGATATTTACGATCGGATAAACAGCGGCTGCGCGCCCCGTTCGGGGCGCAGCCGCTTCCTTTTATCTTATGCGCGGCGGGCGTCGGCTGCCGCCGCAGTGTGCAGCAGCGCGGCCTGCGCCAGCAGCTCCATGCCGTCGGCCGCCTGCGGGTAGTGCGCGGCGAGGCCGAAGTGCGCGAACGCGGCGCACAGCTGCGCGCTGTCGAGCACGACGCTGTCGTTGCCGCGGGCAAGCTCCAGCTCAATGATCGAGCGCAGCACCTGCTCGCTGCACGCCTTCTCTGGCTGCACGCAGCCGAGCAGCGCCTGCACGGGTGCGTCGGGATAGCTGCAGTAGAGTCCGTAGCGCCGCGCGGCGATGCCGTAGCCGTTGGCGGCGCGCACGCCGGGTGTGCACAGCACGCTCGCGCGCTGCCGCAGCTTGCCGACGAGCTGCTGCAGCGCCGGCCCGGAGACGCCGAGTGTCGGGATGCCGACGGCCGCCGTGATCTCCTCACAGAAAACGCCCGCGCTGTCCGGCACGGCGATGACCGTGCAGCCGGAGGCGGCCAGCACCTCCGCCGCCGCGCGCAGCTTCGGCAGGGGCGACTGCGTGGACGTCCCGCACAGATACGGTTCGCAGTCGGGCACGGCCGCCGGGCTCAGCGGCAGCAGGGCGGTGGGGTCTGCGCCCAGCGCCTGCACGCGGCGCAGGAACTGTGTGACGGCGGCGGGGTCTGCACTGAGCACACCGATGCGAGGGAGGTCGTTTGTCTGCATGATGGGCATCTCCTGACGAAAAAAGTCTCCGCGAAGCGGGTATGGCCCTATCTTAGCGGAGACTGTGATCCGTCCGGCAACGCTTTGGCATCCAAACGGCATCATTGCGCGTTGAAATACAAAGTATTTTCCACACGCCACGCCGGCAGGGAAAAGGCGGTGTCGGCGTCCGGGTCGTAAAACTGCAGATAGTCGGTGATGCTGCTGTCCATGCCGTCGTTGTAATTGCCCTCTTCTCCGGCGTTGAGCAGCCGCATCGGGACGGTGTTCGTGCCGCGCACGCGCAGACCGAGCATTTTTTGCGCTGCGTCCGGCATCGGGATCTGCACCTCGTCATAAGGCTCGCCGAGCGCGGCCGCGACCGTGGCACCGACGCGGTTTTCAAACACGCACAGCAGGTAATCCCACAGATCGTTCTGCCGGATCTGGAAGCCGAAGTCATAGGCAAATTCATAACTGAGCGCCAGCACGCAGCCGGTCGCGTCGTCGAGCAGGAACGACGCCGTGTCGCCGCGCGGATTGCTCAGCGTGATGCCCCAGAGGACGAAGCCGCTGCCGTAGTTCGCGTACTGGACGGTCGCGCCCTCCTGCACGGAAAAGCCGCCGCCGAACAGCGCGCTGTCCTTTTCCAGCGCGCCCAGCAGGTCCTGCGCGTACTGCGCCATCTCGGCCAGCGTGTGCACCGCGGCGCTCTCATCGAGCTCGACGGGCTCTTCTGTGCCGTAAAACAGGTTTTGTATGCCATCGGTCAGCTTCAGGCGCAAAACGGTGGCCGGACTCTGCTCGTCGCCGGTGCTGAGGGAAAACTCCGCGTCCTGATTGCGGCGGTCGAGCCGCGCCGAGACGAAGTTCGGCAGGAAAAATCCGCCCGCCGCGATCGCCAGCACGAGCGCGACTGCCAGCGCGGTGCGCATCCACGGCTTCATATGCGGCCTCCTTTCAGCTCCACGGTCACGACCGTGCCGTTGCCGACGCGGCTCTCAAACTGCATTGTGCCGCCGTGCAGCTGCACGATCTCATTGCACAGCGACAGACCAAGGCCCGCGCCGCCCTGCGCGCGCGAGCGCGACTTGTCCACGCGGTAAAACGCCTCCGTCAGGTGCGCGAGCGCTTCCGGCGGGATGCCGCGGCCGTTGTCGAGCACGCGCACGCGGCAGCCGTCGGGCAGCATCTCCTGCCAGACATAGATGTAGCCGCCGTTGTCGAGCGCCTTGCGGGCGTTGTCCATGAGGTTGACGAGCAGGGTTTTAAATAGGTCCGGCTCCAGAAAGCACATGCCCTCCGCCGTGCGGTACTGCAGGGCGATGCCCTTCTGGGCGTACACGCGCTTGAGGTGCTCCAGAAGCCCTGCCACGAGGTCGGCCGGGCTCGCGGGTACGAGCTGGAGTTTCGACTGGTCGAGCGAGAGCATGTCCAGCAGCTTCAGCCCCAGCGCTTCGAGCCGTTTGCCCTCGGAGAAGATGTAGTTTGCCGCGTCCATCTGCTCGTCCGGGGTGAGCACCTGGCTGCGCAAAAGGTCTGCATAGCCGATGATGGAGGTCATGGGCGTTTTCATCTCGTGCGAGAAGTCGGCCATGAACCGCTCCTGCAGCGCCATGCTCTCCTGAATGCGCTTGACGTTCTGCTCGAGCTGCCCGGCCATGCGGTTGAAGTCGGATGCCAGCTGCCCCACCTCGTCGTGTGAGCGCACGGGCGCCCGGTAGCTGAGATTGCCGCGCGCCAGCTCTCTTGACGCGCGTGAAAGCGTGCCGAGCGGGCGCGTCAGCAGATAGGACGTGACCCACGCTACGGCTGCGCCGATGGCGATGAGGATCACGAACGTCGTGTGGTACGCGCGCTGCTGCGTCTGGCGCACGGTATAGGTCTCCGTCACGTCGAACGCGAGCTGGACGGTCGTGCCGTCGGCCGTGGCGCCGAGCATGAGGTAGTGCCGGCCGTTGCCGGTGTGCACGATGCTGGTCACGCCGCTGCCGGCCGGAGGCTCGGGTGCTTCATCGAGCAGCGCGGTGTCGCCCGTTGTGGTCATCTGTGCGCCGAATCGGATGCGCGCTGCCGTGTTCGACCCGCCGCTGCCGAGCTTGTGCAGCACGAGCGCGACGGTGTTGGCCGCCGTGCCGGGCGAGGCGTTGTCACCGAGCAGCTCCAGCACGTCCACGACCATGCGGTAGGTCTGCACGGCGGCGTCGCGCTCGCGGGCGATGGAGGAGGAAAACGACTGCGCGATCATGAGACTGCCGCCGATGCCGTAGGTCAGCGACAGCAGCAGCACCATGGCGATGGTGAGCTTTGCGCGAAATTTCATCCGCTCATACCTCCAGCCGGTAGCCGACCTTGTTCACGGCCAGCAGCCGGTTTTCCCAGCCAACCTTTTTGCGCAGCCGCTGGATGTGCAGATCCACGGTCTTGCTGCCGTAGCTGTATTCGCCGCCCCAGACGTGCTCGTAGATTGTCTCGCGGTAGAGCGCGGTGCCGGGGTTGCGCGCGAAAAACAGCAGCAGGTCGTATTCCTTGTGCGTCAGGCTGATCTCCTCCGTGCCGCGCCAGACCTGCATGGCGCGTGTGTCGATGCGCAGCCCGCCGATCTCGATCACGGCGTCGGTCTTGTTGTAGCGCCGCAGCACGACGTCCACGCGCGCGAGCAGCTCCACGACCTCAAAGGGCTTGACGATATAGTCCTCCGCGCCCATGCGCAGGCCGCGCACACGGTCGTCGACTGAGCCGCGCGCGGTCAGAAAGATGACCGGGATGCCCAGCGGGCGGATATACTCCATCAGCTCGAAGCCGTCGGCGTTCGGCAGCATCACATCGAGCAAAATGAGATCAAATACGTTGCGTTCCAGAATGTCCGCCGCGGCCAGCCCGTCATAGACGCACGTGCAGTGATAGCCCGCGCGGGTCAGGCTCATCTGGATCAGGTCGCAGATCGGCTTTTCATCGTCCACGATCAGGATCTGGATCATGCCACCGCCTCCTTCGAGTCAAAATTACATCCGTTTGGCATCAAAATGGCATCCGAATCCGATGCCCGGTTCGATTATAGGAGCGGCCGGTGTGCGTGTCAAATGTTTCGTGCGCCCAGTCAGGTTTTCCCTGAGTTGGGGAAAGATGTGCAAATATTCGGCGCTTTTGCCGAAAGCAATCTTGCGATTCGTGAAAATTCATGATAAAATGACAAAATATTATATTTTCCTATCGAAGTTTCGGTCATGAATCGCAGCACAACATCAAACGACAGGCAAAATCAAGGAAACGGTTGCTCTTTTCTGTCGTTTTCAACGGCAAAAAAGCAACGGAGGGGGGAAAACATGCATAGATCCCATTTTGCGGACAGGGTCCGGGCCTTTCTGCTGGCAGCCGCACTGGTGTCGGCGCTGATCTGCCCGCAGGCGCTGGCTGCGGACGCGGCGGGGAGCGGCGGCTGCGCGCACGGCCACACGCTGACGACCTGCCGCGGCGGAAAGTCCGTGTGCGCGGTCTGCGAGGAGACAGTCGATATCCGGGCCGCGCAGTACACCGGCTGGCTGACGGTCGAGGGCACGGCCGACCGGATGTATTTCCTGTCCGGTGAGCATGTCACCGGCTGGCAGCAGCTCGACGGCGGGACGTATCACTTCGACGATAACGGCATCGTTCACGACACGGAGACGGTCGACACCCGCACCTGCACCACGAACGGCTATGCCATCACCACCTGCAGGACCTGCGGCGAGACCTGGCGCAGTGCGGTGCTCCGCTATGCGGGCCACAGCTGGGATGCTGATCATGTCTGCACGAAGTGCGGCACGCAGGGAAAGAATATTGCCGATGCGCAGGTCAAGACCGCGCCCGCGGTCTATAACGGCAAAGATGCCGTCTGCGCCGTTGCGGTCACGTATCAGGGCAGGCAGCTGACGGTCAGGACCGACGAAGCGGACGTCGATGGCTGCATCTCCTATACGAACAACACGCGCGTCGGTCTCGGCACCGTCTCGATCCGGGGCATGCGCGACTTCTACGGCACGGTGTCCGCGCAGTATGAGATTCTGCCCGGCGGCGTCCGGGACGCGGCTGCGGCCGAGATTGGCCAGAAGCAGGTCCGTCTCGACTGGACGGCGGCCGCTGGTGCGGAAAACTACCGCGTCGAGATGAGCGCTGACGGCGGCAGCACCTGGACCGCTCTGCCCCTGACCGCAAAGCCCGTCTGCATCGTCACGGGTCTTGCGCCGGCAACGGCGTACACGTTCCGCCTGGTCGGCTGCACGCAGGTGGACGGCAGGTGGTATTTCTCGCCGTACTACTCCAACACGGTCACGGTGACGACGCTGCCAGAAGGCGCGTTTGCACCGTCCGAACTGCTCGGCACGATCGACGCGCAGGTGGATGGGCGCACCGTGACCGGCCTGAGCATGGACGCGGCGCAGTATCTGTTTCTGCCCGCGAGCGCGGATCTGAGCCGCCTCGCCGTGACGGTGCACACGCAAAACTGCACGAACCCGACCGTGGAGCTGCAGGGCAGCAAGGGCATAGAACCGCTCGGCGAGACCGTCAACATCACAGAGCTTGCCGCCGCGGACGACGGCCTTTACACGCTCACCGTCCGCATCAACGGCGAGGCGGCCGGCACGCTGTGCGTGGCGCAGTCCGAGAATCTCAGCGCGCTTTACATCACGAGCGAAGATCCGTCCGCACAGGGCCGGGCCTTTGCGGATGCCGGCGATGCCAATGCCGCGGCGCAGCTGCTGCTGGCCGACCGGGACGGCAATGCCGTCTGTGACGGTGTGCGCACGCAGCTCCGTGCGTGCGGCAGGACCGACCCTGCGGCCGCCGGGAAGCGGTCGTATCAGCTCCGGCTCGACCAGGCGTGTGATCTCGCCGCCTGCGGGGAAGCGGCTGAGCGCTGGACGCTGCTGGCCTGCTGTGACGACGCAACGCTTTTGCACGACAAGCTCTTCCGGGAGCTTGCCGTGTCGCTGGGCATGCCGTACACACCCGCGGCCGACTGGGTGGATCTGTACTATGACGGCGTCTACCGCGGCACTTATCTTGTCAGCGAGACGAACGCCGTCGGCAGTACTGGTGTGGACATCACCGGCATGGAGACCGCCTACGCGGCCGTCAACGCGGACTACGGCAGCGATATGACCACGGCCGCGGCCGAGAACCGGTACGGCCGGACCTACCGGTACACGGCCGGGCTGACCGAGCCCGCCGACATCACCGGCGGCTACCTGCTCGCGCGTAGCGACACCGCCAAGGCAAAGCAGGACGCGGCCAACGGCTTTGTGACCGCGCGTGGCTGCGCCATGAATGTCCAGAGTCCCGCGTGGTGCGGCCGGGACGCCATGGCCTACATCAGCGAGTATTATCAGGCCTTTGAGGATGCGGTCTACGCGCAGGATGCCGCCGGGAACTACACCGGCTACAATGCCGAGACCGGTAAGTACTATTATGAATACTGCGACCTGACCTCGCTCGTGCAGGTTTACCTGCTGCAGCGTCTGGCCGCCGATGCGTGTGCGGTCGGCGTCTCGCTGTCCTTTTATAAGGATGCCGGCGGTCTGCTGTACGCAGGCCCTGTTTCGGATATGGAGCTGGCCTGCGGCGATATCGGCGCGGACGATGACTTTGACGGCGGGCGCTACCTCGTGTCCGCGCTCCTGCAGATCCCAGGCTTCCGCGCGGCCGTCGGCAATTACTGTCACGATACGTTCCTCGCGCAGGCGCAGCGGCTTGTGGGGGACGGCGGCAGGGTCATGACCGGCGGCGCACACCTGTCGGCCAGCGCCGCCATGAATGACCGGCTGTGGCCGCTTATCCGCGCCGGTGATCGTGCCTGGCCGGACGGCACGACGTATGCCGATACCGTGGCGGACATGGACGCCTGGCTCACCGCGCGCATCGCGCAAATGCGCGCCGCCTATGCCCACACGTGGGACGCCGGCGTCGTCACGCGGGAGCCGACCTGCACATCCACCGGCACGCGCGTTTACACCAGCGATGCCGGCGAGACGATGACCGAGACCATCCCGGCCAGAGCCCACGCGCCCGAGGCGCTCCCGGCCGTGGCGGCCACCTGCACCACGCCGGGCCTGACCGAGGGCAGCCGGTGCGCCCTCTGCGGCGAGGTGCTGACGGCGCAGGAGACCATCCCCGCCGCGCACCGCTATGTCAACGGGGTCTGCACCGTCTGCGGGGCAAGAGACCCGGTGTCCGCTCCGTGCCCCGGCGGCAAAGCCTGTCCGGGCAGCAGATTCACCGATATGCCGCCCGCGGGCAACTGGGCGCACAACGCCATTGACTTCACCGTGGCACACAAGCTCTTTGCCGGCACGTCCGACACGACCTTTGAACCGAGCGCACGGCTCACCTGCGCCATGATCGTCATGATCCTCTATCGGCTCGAGGGCGAGCCCGCCGCGGCGGAAAGTGCCTTCACCGATGTGTGCAGCGGCGCCTGGTATGCCGGGGCGATCGGCTGGGCGGCGGGCAGCGGCATCGTGAACGGTGTCGGCGGCGGCCGGTTTGATCCCAACGGTCTGGCGACCCGCGAGCAGACGGCGGCCATCCTGTATCGGTACGCCCGCTTCAAGGGCTGTGATCTGGATGCCTGCGGCGACCTGTCGGCGTTTGCGGACGCGGGCAGCGTGTCCGCTTTTGCGCTTGCGCCCATGACCTGGGCGGTGGGCGAGCGGCTGATCTCCGGCAATGCCATCGGCGGCCGGACGCTTCTCGATCCGCAGGGCGTGACCACACGCGCGCAGTTTGCGACGATCATGATGCGCTACATTTTGAACGTTGTCCAGCCGGCGCCCGAGCCCTGACAGCCGCTGCAACAGTACCGGCAGTCCGGCATCCCGGAGTGGTTTTTCCGCTCCGGGATGTTTTTTCGCCGCCGTTCGGCAGAAATCGCGGAAATCCCTGCCAGACTCTTGACAAAATCGCGCCCGCCATGCTAGTCTTTTTCACTAGGGAAATGAATTTTGACAGAAAGGCAATGGCAATGACATTAAATGAATTGAAGATCGGTTCCTCAGCAGTCATCACGGCCGTCGGTGGGGACGGCGCGCTGCGATGCCGGCTGTTGGACATGGGGCTGACACCCCGGACGCGCGTCACTTTGCAGAAGGTGGCGCCGATGGGCGACCCCATCGAGATCCGCGTGCGCGGCTATGAATTGACGCTGCGCGTAGAAGAAGCGAAGAAGATCGAGGTCGAGGGGGTGTCGGCATGATCTTTGCGCTTGTCGGCAACCAGAACTGCGGCAAGACGACGCTGTTCAACGCCCTCACCGGTTCCAACCAGCACGTGGGCAACTTTCCGGGCGTGACCGTCGACCAGAAGATGGGCGAGATGCGCGACGAGAAGGGCTGCTCCGTCGTCGACCTGCCGGGCATCTACTCCTTGCGTCCGTATACGCAGGAGGAGATCGTCTCGCGCGATTTTATCATCAACCAGAAGCCGGACGGCATCATCAACATCGTGGACGCCACGAACATCGAGCGCAACCTGTACCTGACGCTGCAGCTGCTCGAGCTGCGCGTGCCGATGGTGCTGGCGCTGAACATGATGGACGAGGTGCACGCCAACGGCGGCGCCATCGACGTGCAGAAGATGAGCCAGGCGCTGGGCATCCCCATCGTGCCGATCTCGGCGGCGAAGGGGGAGGGCGTGTCTGAGCTCGTGGATCAGGCGCTGACCGTCGCGCGCAGCCAGACGCTGCCGAAGGTGACGGACTTCTGCGCGGATGATTCGGCCGTGCACCGCTGCATCCACGCGGTCGTGCACCTGATCGCCGACCATGCCGACCGTATCGGCGTGCCGGCGCGTTTCTGCGCGGCCAAGCTCATCGAGGGCGGGGACGATCTCGCGCAGTCGCTCGCGCTCGACGAAAACGAGCGGGAGCTGCTTGAGCACTGCATCGTGCAGATGGAAAACGAGACCGGGCTCGACCGCAACGCGGCGCTCGCGGACATGCGCTATACGTTCATCGAGGGCGTCGTGGCTGCTTCCGTGGTCAAGTGCCACGAGAGCAAGGAGCACGCGCGCTCCATGAAGATCGACCGCATCCTCACAGGCAAATATACCGCCCTGCCGATGTTTCTCGTCGTGATGTTCCTCACGTTTTATCTCACGTTCAACGTCATCGGCCAGTGGCTGTCCGACCTGCTGCAGCTCGGCATCGACGCGCTGACCGGCGTCGTGGACGCCGCGCTCACGGCCTACGGCATCAACCCCGTGGTACATAGCCTCATCATCGACGGCGTGTTCGCCGGCGTCGGCAGCGTGCTCGTGTTCCTGCCGATCATCGTGACGCTGTTTTTCTTCCTGTCCATTCTGGAGGACACCGGCTATATGGCCCGCGTCGCCTTCGTCATGGATAAGCCCCTGCGCAAGATCGGCCTGTCAGGGCGCAGCATCGTGCCGATGCTCATCGGCTTCGGCTGCTCGGTGCCGGCCATCATGGCCACGCGCACCGTCTCGTCCGACCGCGACCGGAAGATGACCATCCTGCTCACGCCGTATATGAGCTGCTCGGCGAAGATCTCGATCTACGCCTTTTTCACCGCGGCGTTTTTCCCGCGCTACCGCGCGCTCGTCATGCTGGGGCTGTATGTCCTCGGCATCCTCATCGGCATCCTCGCGGCGCTCATCATGAACAAGACGGCCTTCCGCGGCAAGCCCGTGCCGTTTGTCATGGAGCTGCCGAATTACCGCATGCCCGGACTCAAGAGCGTGGCGCTGCTGCTCTGGGAGAAGGCAAAGGACTTCCTCCAGCGCGCGTTCACGGTCATTTTCCTCGCGACGATCATCATTTGGTTCCTCCAGAGCTTTGACACGCGCCTGAACGTCGTGGCCGACAGTGCCAACAGCCTGCTCGCGCTCATCGGGCAGTTCATCGCGCCCGTCTTCCGGCCGCTCGGCTTCGGCGACTGGCGCTGCGCCACGGCGCTCATCTCCGGCTTTATCGCCAAGGAGTCCGTCGTCAGCACGCTGCAGGTGCTGCTCGGCGGCGCGGCCATTTCGTCGCTGCTCACCACGCGCTCCGCCATCAGCTTTCTCGTGTTCACGCTGCTGTATACGCCGTGTGTGGCCGCCATCGCCACCATCCGCCGCGAGTTGGATTCCCGGCTCAAGACGGTCGGCGTCGTGGTTCTGCAGTGCTCGGTCGCGTGGGTCGTGGCGCTTGCCGCGTATGCGATCGCGGGGCTGGTGTGATGCGGCTGATCGACTATCTCCTGCTGGCCATCGTGGCCGTGTGCGCCGTCATCGCGTGGCGCGTCTGGCGCCGCGCCATGAAAAAGGGCGGCTGCTGCGGCAGCGGCTGCACCGGTAACTGCGCGCAGTGCGGCAGAAACTGTGACTGCAAAAAAGAGAAATAGATAAAAGCAAGGCTTCCCGAATTCGGGAAGCCTTGCTTTTTTCTATGCGTGTGGCCGCGCTCACAGCTCCGCAATATGCACCGGGTTTCCGTGCTCCCGGATCAGGGCCGCGAGATCGTCCGCACGCAGCCACACGGTGGCCGTGTTGTCGTTCGGGTGCACGCCGATGAGCCCCGGCTCAGCGAAAAACGCGGCGTCGAGGTAGAGCTGCAATGCTGCAAAAGCGCGCATGAACCCGTCGCTTACAGGCCGACGCTGATATTGCCCGCATCCTCGACGCCGACGGAAAACGGAGAAACTCGCTGTGGAGCGCTTTGGGAGAGCGGTACTGCCGCTCGCCGTTTTCGCCCGGAAACACGATGGGGCTTTCGATGTGCTCCTGCGATTTGATTTTGAAACGCAAAAGCCGGAGCAGGCGATGCTTGGCCTGCTCCGGCACATGGAAATGCTGTGCTGCAATTATGATTTTGCGAGTTCGGCAGTGATCGCCTGGTTAAACGCATCGGCCTGTGTGTCCCAATCGGAATACTCCGGATCGTCCTTGTGGCTTGGCAGCAGGCTGTTGTCAGACAGATAATCTCCGAGCGCAGCCGTTACTTTTTTTGCGCCAAAATAATTCAGGTGATCCCCCTGGTCACGGGTATCCGTGCTCCAGTTGATCGACACCTGGTCGGACATGGTGTTGAAGTCGATGAACGGGATCTGCAGCTTATCTGCGAGCGCCTGCGTGCTGTTGTGGCGCGCCATGTTCCAGTTGACTGTGCTGGGCGTGCTGACGAGCATCAGCTGCGCGCCGTTTTCGTCACAGAAGGCCTTGATGCGCTCAACATAAGCGCGGTTTCGCTTCGGGATGGGAGCGTAGGCATCCGATGGCGTCATATAATTGCTGGCGTCCGCCGGAGTGGCGTTGCAGCGCAGCTGATACCCTTTTGCATTGTCGATATAGGTGTAGTTTACGTTCAGGCTCCAATCGCTGGATTTCAGCGTTTTCCACCGGTCGTGGTAGGAAAACACAGGGAAGAGGTCGCCGGCCTCCTGCAGCAGCATACTGCCGTACGAAAAATCGATGAAGATCACATCGGTCTCCAGGATCACAAGCTTGGGCGACTGCTTTTGGAAGGCTTTGTGCAAGAACGCTTCCGAATAGTACAGTGTCTGTCTGGATGTGCCGCAGCAGTAGGCCGTGTAACCGTATTGCTGCCACAGCTGCATCGGGATGAAGGCGGAATAGCTCTCGCTGTCACCGAGGATGAGCAGGTCGATCGTGTTGTCCGGTTCTCCGAGGATGCCGTTGGCCGCGGGGTCATGGATGCCGTCGCTGCGGGTGTTGTTTTTTGGTCGCACCAGCTGCGACACACCGGTCAGCAAAAGCGCCAGCACGGCGAGAAAAACGACGCATCTGAGCGTATGTTTGAGAAAACGGGACATGCGTGCCTCCTAAAAGTTCGCATACATGGGGTCGACGGGAATGTAGCCCTTTCCATATGCTCCGAAAATGATGATGAACAAAATGAGCGCGTAGAAGACCGTCCAGCGTACCGCAGCTGGGCGCTGTGCCAGCAGCGCGCGCACGGACTTGCCTTTTTCGTTGATCACGCTCACGACGAACACGATCAGCAGTGTCACAGCAACGATCATGAGGTCAAACTTGTCAATACCGAGCGCCTTGAAGAGCGCATCGTCAAAGACGGGGAATGCAAATCCGGTGACCATGGTGCGGAACATCTGCATACCTGCACGCAGGCCGTTTGCACGGAAAAACAGCTCGCCGATGATGACCAGCACCGTCGTGCGCAGCATCTGCAGCAGACGGTACGGGAAGCTCTCGGCGCGGATGTGCAGCCGCGCGTTGACGGCCCGCACCGGCGGGGCGATGATGTTGCCGCCGAGGATCAGCACGAAGTGGTACATGCCGAAAAAGAGATAGCTCCACGCGGCACCGTGCCAGAGACCGTTGCAGAACCACACGCAAAAGAGCGCGACGGCGCTCGCCAGCAGTGGACCGTAGTGGTTGCCGAGGCGTTTGCGGGCGGCGGAAGTGAGCTTTTCCAGTGGCTTGAGCGTGACGACCGGGTAGAATACATAGTCCTTGAACCAGGTGCCGAGCGTGATGTGCCAGCGCTTCCAGAATTCCGAGATCGTCTTGGAGAAAAACGGTTGTCGGAAGTTTTCCGGCATTGTGACGCCGAGGATCTGCGCCGTGCCGGTGACGGCGTCCATCGAGCCCGAGAAGTCCATGTACAGCTGCACGGTGTAGCACACGGCAGCCAGTGCGATCACGCCGCCGTCAAAGTCGGTGTAGTTATTAAAGACATTTCTCACGAGCGGGTTGAGCCGGTCGGCGATGATGACCTTTTTCATCATGCCGTAGGCAATGCGCTGCAGACCGAGCGTCAGGTTCTCGTAGGTGATTGGCTTTGCGTCCCAGAGCTGCTGCGCGGTCTGGTCGTAGCGGCAGATCGGCCCTTCCACGATCTGCGGGAAGAAGCTGATGAACAGCGTCAGGCGCAGCAGATTCGTGTCCGCTTTTGTGACGCCGCGCTGCACGTCCACGATGTAGGACAGCGCCTGCAGCGTGAAAAAGGAGATGCCGATCGGCATCACATACTTCGGGATCGCCAGCTGCACGGGAATGTGCAGGTGCGCCAGGAGCGTGTTGACATTCGTCGCGGCGAAGCCGGAATATTTGAGTGCGAACAGGACGCCGATGTGCAAAATGACGGCCAGCAAAAGGATCCGGTGCTGCACGGCCTGCTGCCGCTTGCGCACGGTCTTGCGCTCGGCTTTTTCTGTCTGCGCGAGCAGAAGCTTCGTCTCCGACTGTATTTTGTCCAGCCACAGTCCGAAGTAGTGCATCGAAAGCGCCGTCAGGAGCAGGTATACGAGCAGCTTGCCGCTGATCAGCCAGAAAAAGGCGCAGTCGGCGGCGAGCAGGAAGTATTTTTTCCCGCGCCGCGGCATGAGACTGTACACCACGAGACAAAACGGCAGGAACACGACGAGAAATGCCGTCGAGAAGAAGGAGGTCAGGGCGCTCCCTTTTCCCGCGAGGAACAACGAAGAAAGCTCCATATCAGCAGCCCTCCTGCGCGTATTTACACACCGCGGCAGCTTGTGTCACAAGCGCACGGGCGCAGAAAAGAGCGCCTGCAGGTCCTGCGGCGCCGCTTTCCGGATGGCGTCTGGGGCACTGCGGTCCGGCCGGGAGAAAGGCTCCCTCCGGCAGAGCCGCCGCGCTGCATGTATGCTGTTCGGTCATTGATGGTTCCGTGCTTGCCATTTGCTCTGTTCTCCTAAAGACGCATTGTTGTGTGGAAACATTATAGCAGGGTTGTGCCGAAAAAAATAGCCAATGATACCTGAATTAGTCTTAATTCTTGCCACCGCTCCTAGGTACAGAGTCCTGCACATTCAGACGGAAAATACGTAGCTTGGTTTCGGTTTGTGCGAAAAAACCAGCCGGGCGGTGTGATCCGGATCGGACAGCGCGAAAATACCACTGACCGTGCAGATCTTCGAGCATAAAAAAGCCAGACGAACCATGCTGGTTCATCTGGCTCTGCAATGGTGGACCTGGGCGGGCCAAATAAGAACTTGTGGTGTTTTGCAGGAGGGCTTTTGCTAAATGTAACTGTTAACTAGGACATATCAACGGAGTAGCCTATCTGGAAACCATATTCAGAATTATAATCCACACGCTTTAAAAAACGATCAAGCGTTTCATATGCAGTACGGAAAGCCTGCATCGTCTGATTATCAATCTCCCAATCTTGGGGACATTCTGCACTATTTTCCGCATCATAATGGTCTGCATCTGTACGACCGGCATTTAAATCTTCCATACAAGAAATAAATTTCTCTCTTGAAATACCTTGATCTAAAAACCGTTTGCCAAGTTGTTCCCAATTGTCACAAATTAGAGTTTTTAATCGCGAAAAGTAAAAATCAAACTTTTTATGATCAAAAAAATCAGAGAAATTACAGGAAGCAGGTTCTATACCGTAATGCGGTTTCAATATGCATTTTCCATTTTCTCTTATAAATAGGGCACGCCCCACCTCAGGAGAACTTGCATAGGTATAGTAATTCAGAATATAGCGTTTTAGCTTTTTCTCACATTGCGCTAGAGATAATATCAACCCATTTTAATTATCATTTAACCCAAACTGAATCGACCACAGCTTTTTCTTATACAATTGCTCGTACTCCAATACCTCATGCTTATCCCTCTTGATGGGAAATACCTCCAAAATGGAATACTGGAAATTATTGCAATAGTCAGCGTCGGCGGTGATAAGCTCCTTGAGGCGCTTATTGCCGCCGTGCTTTGTCCGGGCATATTCGCTCCATCGGCCCCAGAGACCGCCCTGCTCACCGCTGGCGGAGCCGACATAGTGCTTACCCGTTTTGGTATCCGTAATAAGATACACCCCAGCCACAGCAGACAGTTTTTCCTCCCACTCTTTGTATGCTGCTTTGTTGTAAACAATTTTGTGGAGCGTCTCAAAAGACAGCAATACCTTGTCATAGCTGGTAAAGCTGATTTCAGACACGGCAGGGCGGATTTCCAACAATTCCTTCTCTGTTGTTCCGTTCTGACACCAATTGATCGTTCCCTTGCCCCAGTCAATCACAAGGCGGTCTTTCATATCAGCAAGTAAGTCCGTCTTGACCAGTTCATATACCACAGACTTCTCCTCAGTCATGCCGCTATCTGGTACAAAATCTTCTGGGAATTTTGTGCGGATATATGGCTTTGAACCACCAACGCGATAGCAGCCCCGAAAAACACCATTCGTGCCTTCCGTCCCCAAAAAGCTGATGACCATATCACAGTCCCGAAACCGCGCATGGTTTTGAACTGACTGATACAATTCCAGATAGCCCCGCTCGTAGTTGGCGGCTATCTCCTCTTTGGTAAGGTTGTGACGAATCAGCTTTACTCTGTCCCAGTTGATTTGCTTTCCAGCCAATAGCTCTTGAAATTTCATGGCATCCGTCCTTCTCTCTGCTTTTTTGAATTCATACCCACATGATAAAGCATCTTTTGGCGCATCGCAATAGATTACACATAAAAATATAAGTGTAAAAATAGCGTGTATTGCGGAGCGTATCTCCCAGAAGAAACGGGAACGCAACGAGCTGGAACAGCAGATTCTTTTGGAGACTTCCTCCCACCCTACGCCCACGGTCAATGAAGTGCGGTTCTTCCTGAACCAGTTCCGCAAAGGCGATGTGAATGACCTGAAATATCGGCAGGCACTGGTGGATACTTTTGTCAACAGGATTTACCTTTATGACGACAAAATGACTGTCCTGTATAATACACAGGACAGCCATTCTGATGTGACCATCGACGATTTAAGTTCGTCTAGGGTCGTTTTGGTGGAGATGGAGGGAGTTGAACCCTCGTCCGAAAGCGCTTTGACAGGAACTTCTCCGGGCGCAGCAGGTTTTTTCGGGACGCTGTACGCCCCTGTTCCCTTCAGGACAGGCAAACCGGCAAGCCTGTCCGTCCGGTAGCTTCATGATGCATGGCACGCGCAAAGCTTAGCGTGCGCACGTTCACCACTCATCGACGCTCCGCTGCCGGGCCGTGGTCCTCCCGGCGGGAACGCTCGCTAATTAAGCAGCGAGAAGAACAGTTTCGTTGTTGTTCTTTAATTTATAAGGTGCCCGTTTTATGGCGGTCAGGCGCCGCCGCCCGCTATTCCTGCCTCCACACCCCCGTCGAAACCGGTACATCCCCATGATGTCGGGCGCGTCGGCCGCCTGCGCCGCTCTCGCGGCGCAGGCAGGAACGCATTCTGAAAGATCAGACGAAACTGCCGATGATTTGTTCCCTCAGCAGGTCTCCGGCTCCGGATACTCGACGCCGAAGGTCTCGACCGTGACGGTCTTCATCTTCTGTTCGTGGGTGGGCTTGTCGTTGAACATGCTGCGCGGGGTGCGCGCGATGGCGTCGACCACGTCCATGCCCTCGGTCACTTTGCCGAACGCGGCATACTGCTTGTCGAGGTGCGGGGCGTCCATGTGCATGATGAAAAACTGGCTGCCGGCGGAGTTCGGATCCATGGCGCGGGCCATGGACAGCACGCCGCGGGTGTGCTTGAGGTCGTTTTGGAAGCCATTGCTCGTGAACTCGCCCTCGATGCTGTAGCCCGGGCCGCCCATGCCGGTGCCGGTCGGGTCGCCGCCCTGGATCATGAAGCCGGGGATGACGCGGTGGAAGATCACGCCGTCGTAAAAGCCCTTCTTGACGAGACTGATAAAGTTGCGGACGGTGTTCGGCGCGATCTCCGGATAGAGCTCGGCGCGGATGATGCCGCCGTCTTCCATTTCAATGGTGACAATCGGATTGCTCATCAGTAATTTTTCTCCTTTATCGTTCTGTCGATCTCGCGTTTGGCGCTGCGCTGCGCGTCGGCGTCGCGCTTGTCATAGAGCTTTTTGCCTTTGCACAGGCCGAGCTCCACCTTCACGCGGCTGTCCTTGAAATACAGCGACAGCGGCACGAGCGTCAGCCCGTCCTGCTTCGTGCGGGCGTAGAGCTTCGTGATCTCCCGCCGGTGCATGAGCAGGCGCTTCGGCCGGTCGGGGTCGCGGTTGTAGATGCTGCCGTGCTCGTAGGGGCTGATGTGGATGCCGTAGGCAAACAGCTCCCCGTTTTTCACGGTGCAGAACGAATCTTTCAGGTTGACCGTGCCCGCGCGGATGGACTTGACCTCGGTGCCGAAGAGCTCCACACCGGCCTCGAACCGCTCGAGCACGAAATAGTCATGCAGGGCCTTGCGGTTGGCCGCGACCTGCTTGACGCCCTTGGCTCTCGGCATGGCGGGGACCTCCTTCGTGCGAAATCGTGGATATAGTTTAGCACATCCGGCGGCAAATGAAAAGAGCGAAATCAGCAGAAATAGCGCTGAAGCGTCCCGACGGCGTCACGGCGGGCGACCACGTCGCCGTGTTCGCCGATGTGTGCGTACAGTTCCTCGGTACACGGCAGCGGCTCGCCGAACTCGAAGAGCGCGTTCGGCAGCGCCTCGTCCCCGGTGCGCACAAACAGCTCCCAGCCGCCGTCTATGTACACCACGTCCGAGTCGAGCCCGGCCGGAAAACAGCCCAGCGCTGCGGTCAGGTCGGCAAACGAGTGGAACCGAAACCGGCGCGGCGGGGTGGAAATGGGTCTTGCGATGAGCAGCACCTCCTTTTCGGCAACGAACAGTTCGATCTTCATACTTGTCCAGGGCGCGAGCCCGTGCGTCTCGAGCGCATGGTCGACGGCGGCACGGATGTCGGCCTCGCGCAGCGCGGCCCACTCGGCGCGCGTGATGCGCATGGCGACGGCCGCGGCGTCAGCGGTTTCTACCAGCATGGGAATGCCTCCCTTGGTGTCGGTTTCCGGACAGGCGTCCGGTTAGATCCAGTATAGCGTCCGAGCCCGTGTTTTGCTACTCAAAATATATGGTAATCGGCGCAAGAATATGGTATCATTCCATTTGAAAAAAGGAGTGGATGTTTCATGGAACTGATCGAACAAAAGCTCAAGACCCTCACGAGCTACCACGGTGTGATCGTCAACGTCCGGCTCGACGAGGCGCGCCTGCCCGACGGCAGCACGGCCAAGCGCGAGGTCGTGGAGCATCCGGGCGGCGTGACGGTCCTGCCGCTGGAGCCCGACGGCACGGTCTGGTGCGTGCGGCAGTACCGCTATCCGTTTTCGCGCACGCTGCTCGAGGTGCCGGCCGGCAAGCTCGAGCCGGGCGAAGTGCCGGAGCTGGCCGCGGCGCGCGAGCTCTCGGAGGAGACGGGCCTGACGGCCGGCCGGATGCAGTATCTGGGCGCGAACTTTACATCGCCCGGTTACTCGGAGGAGGTGCTGCACATCTATCTGGCGCGCGACCTGCACCGCGGCGCAGCGCACCTCGATCCCGGCGAATTTCTGAACGTGGAGCGGCATCCGCTGGAGGAACTGGTGCAGATGGCGCTTGATGGTGAACTTTGCGACGGAAAAACGACAGTTGCCCTGCTGAAAACGCAGCTTTTGCTCGCGCGCGAGCGCGGCGAGGCGGCAAGTGGCGGGTTGTGATTGCTTTTCGGGAAAAAGCATGCTATAATTCATCGTTAGGTTCCGCAAAAATCGGGCAAGCTACGCACGGAGCGTATTCGCCCGGTCACAGATGCGGAGCTGCACTCTGCTTTCGCAGCATGAGAGGTGTCAAATAGTTTGGATAGATATGTAATACATGGCGGCAGACCCCTGCACGGGGAGATCGAGATCAGCGGCGCGAAAAACGCGGCCGTGGCGATCATCCCGGCAGCGCTGATGGTCGACGGTGTCTGCCGGATCGAGAATATGCCCCAGATCAGCGACGTGGATATGCTCCTGAAGATTCTGCAGGGGCTGGGTGCGCGGGTGGAATACCTCAGCCCCTCCGCCGTCGAGATCGACTGCACCCAGGTGCGCTTCACCGAGCCGCCGTATGACCTGATGCGCAAGATCCGCGCGTCGTACTATTTCATCGGCTCGATGCTCAGCCGCTTCGGCTCGGCCAAGACGACCATGCCCGGCGGCTGCAACTTTGGCGTCCGGCCGATCGACCAGCACATCAAGGGTATGACCGCGATGGGCGCGAACGTCGAGGTGAAAAACGGCTTTGTCTATGCCGACACGCCGGACGGCCGCCTGCACGGGGCAAAGGTATATCTGGATAAGGTCTCGGTCGGCGCGACGATGAACATCATCATCGCGGCGACGCTTGCGCGCGGCCGCACCGTGATCGAGAACGCGGCGCGCGAGCCGCACATCGTCGACCTTGCCAACTTCCTCAACTCCATGGGCGCCGACATTCGCGGCGCCGGCACGGATTCCATCCGCATTCAGGGCGTCGAGCGCCTGCACGGCGGCACGTACAGCGTCATCCCCGACCAGATCGAGGCGGGCACGTATATGGCGGCCTGCGCCGCGGCCGGCGGGGAAGTGCGCCTGGCGAATGTGATCCCGCGCCATCTGGAGTGCATCAGCGCCAAGCTGCGCGAGATGGGCGTCACCGTCGTCGAGGGCGGGGACAGCGTGCTCGTGCGCAGCAACGGCCGCCTGCGCCATACGAACGTCAAGACCCAGCCGTACCCCGGCTTCCCGACGGATATGCAGCCGCAGATCAGCGTGGCGCTGTGTCTGGCCGACGGCACGAGCGTCGTGACCGAGGGCGTGTATGACAATCGCTACAAGTACATTCAGGAGCTCGGCCGCATGGGCGCGAACGCGCAGGTGGACGGCTGCACCGCCATCATCAACGGCGTGGAGGGCCTGCACGGCGCGGAAGTCCGCGCATGCGACCTGCGTGCCGGCGCCGCTGTGGTCATTGCGGGCCTGTGCGCCACGGGGGAGACCGTGGTCACGGACATCCGCTTTATCGAGCGCGGCTACGAAAACTTCGTCGGCAAGCTGCGCGGTGTCGGCGCGGACATCGTGCTCGAGCGCGACGGGGCCGAGCAGTGCGCGGCGGCCGCTGCCGAATGAACATCGCGCTGTTTGCCAGCGGGTCGAGCGGCAACTGCGCGCTCGTGTCCGACGGCGAGACACATATTCTGATCGACGCCGGCATCTCCGCGCGGCGCATCTGCGCGGGACTCACTGCGCAGAATGTTGCGCCGGCCGACCTCGCGGGCGTACTCGTGACGCACGAGCACTCCGACCATGTCAAGGGCCTGGCCGTTTTGCTGCGGCGCGACCCCACGGCGGTGTATGCGCTGCCGGCGGTGTGCGCTGCGCTGCGAAAATTGCTGCCTGAGCGGACGGACTGCCTGCACGAGATCGCGCCGGGCGAGCCGTTTTGCCTCGGCGATGTGCGCGTGACGCCGTTTCCCACGCCGCATGACGCGGCCGGGAGCTGCGGCTACCGGCTCGACGGGTCGGCGCGCTTCGGTTTCTGCACCGACCTCGGCACCGTGACGGATGCCGTGCGCGCGGCGCTGTGCGGCGTGGACTGCGCCGTCATTGAGGCCAACCACGACCCGGAGCTGCTGCGCACCGGGCCTTACCCGATCTATCTCAAGCGCCGGATCGCATCCGATCACGGCCATCTGTCGAATGAAAGCGCCGGGGCGCTGGCGGTGTACCTCGCGGAAAACGGGGCGCAGCAGCTCATCCTCGGCCATCTCAGCCGGGAAAACAACACGCCCCGCGCCGCGCTCGAGACCGTGTCACTCGCGCTCGCGGCGGCGGGCTTTCAGCCCGGCACGCAGCCGGAGCTGTACGCCGCCCCGGCGGAGACGACGCTCGCGCTCACGGCGGGAAAGGCGTGCGTATGCTGTCGATAACCCTCGTCTGCGTCGGAAAGATGCGCGAGACCTATTATATCTCCGCGTTCGCGGAATATGCCAAGCGGCTGGGCGCCTATTGCCGGTTTGACCTGGTGGAGCTGCCGGAGCAGCGCCTGCCGGAGCGCCCGTCGCAAAAAGAGATCCACGCCGCGCTGGAAAAAGAGGCGCAGGCCATTCGTACGCGCATCCCGAAGGGTGCGGCCGTGATCGCCATGTGCGTCGAGGGCAAGCTCCTCTCGAGCGAGGCGCTCGCGCGGCAGCTCGCCGGTTACGCCGCGGGCGGCACGTCGAAGGTGTGCTTTCTCGTCGGCGGGTCGTTCGGCCTCGACGAGGGCCTCAAGCGCGAGGCGTCGCTGCGGCTGAGCATGTCGCCGATGACATTCCCGCACCATCTGGCGCGCGTCATGCTCGCCGAGCAGATCTACCGCGCGTGCACGATCAACGCGGGCACGCAATATCATAAATGAAACAGGAGAAACAACATGGCGCAAGAGCTGAAAGCAGAGTGGGGCAGGTCGCTTCCCGGCGATCTGCTCAAGCGCTGGCCGCGCGATGCGGACGGCGAACTGGTGCCCCCGGCGCTGCTGACCAAGTGCACGGGCGTGGATATGGACGACGTGCTGCTGGTCAATATGCTGGAGGCCTATGGCATCCCCTGCCTGAAAAACTATCCCGGGGACGGTCAGTTTGGCAAGATCATGTTAGGTATGTCCGGTTACGGAGTGGAAATTCTGGTTCCTGAGACGCTGCTTGCCGATGCGCAGGCACTTCAGGAAGGCTGCGCTGAGGCGCTGACGGAAGGAGACGACAATGCGTAATTATATGGAAGAATACCAGCGCTGGCTTGACAGCCCTGCGCTCTCCAATGCGGAGTGGGAAGAGCTCAACGCCATCCGCGACGACAAAAAAGAGATCGAGAGCCGCTTTTTCGCCCCGCTCGAGTTCGGAACGGCCGGCCTGCGCGGCGAGATGGCGCTCGGCTGCCGCCGCATGAACATTCATGTCATCCGCCACGCCACGCAGGCGTTCGCGGAGGTCATCAAGGCCGAGGGCGAGAGCGCGTGCGCGCGCGGCATCGCCATCTGCTTCGACTGCCGCGTCAACAGCGAGCGCTTTGCGCACGAGGCCGCATCCGTCATGGCGGCCAACGGCATCCACGTGCGCATTTTCGACGCCCTGCGTCCGACGCCGGAGCTGTCGTTTGCCGTCAAGCACTACGGCACCACGGCCGGCCTGAACATCACGGCCAGCCACAACCCGAAAGAATATAACGGCTACAAGGTCTACTGGTCCGACGGGGCGCAGCTCCCGCCGCAGCACGCCGCCGCCATCGCCAGGAACATGGAGCGGCTGGACATCTTCAACGATATCCAGCGCATGGACTTTGACGACGCGGTGCGTCAGGGCCTTGTGGAGTTCATGGGCGCGGAGACGGACGAAGCGTTTTTGTCCAACGTCCTGCGCCAGCCGATCGACCCGGACGTTGTCCGCCGCGTGGCCGACCGGTTCAAGATCGTCTACACGCCGTTTCACGGCGCGGGCTGGCACCTCGTGCCCGAGGCGCTGCACCGTCTGGGCATGACGCAGGTCATCCCCGTCAAGGAGCAGATGGTGCTCGACGGCACGTTCCCGACCGTCAAGAGCCCGAACCCGGAAAATCCGGAGGGCTTCTATCTGGCCGTTGACCTCGCCAAGGAGGTCGGCAGCGACCTCATCCTCGGCACGGATCCGGACTCCGACCGCGTCGGCGTCATGGTCCGCGGCGCGGACGGGGAGTACCACACCATCACCGGCAACCAGATGGGCGTGCTGCTGCTCGACTATATCATTACGGCGCGCCGCCGCAAGGGCACGCTGCCGGAAAACGCGGCCGCGATCTCGACGATCGTCACGTCCAAAATGGTGCGCCGCATCTGCGATGTGAACGACATCCACTTTGACGAGACGTTCACAGGCTTTAAGTTCATGGCCGAGAAGCTGGCCGAATACCAGCGCGACGGCTCGTATCAGTACGTGCTCGCCTTCGAGGAGAGCTACGGCTACATGATGGGCGACTATGTCCGCGACAAGGACGCCGTGACCGCCTGCGTGATGATCACGGAGATGGCGGCGTACTACTTCGAGCAGGGCATGACACTCGCGCAGGCGCTCGACGCGCTGTATGAAAAGTACGGCTTCTACGGGGAGCGCACGCTCAACCTCGTCATGCCGGGCCTTGACGGCCTGGAGAAGATGCGCGCGCTCATGGCGCAGCTGCGCCGCGAGCCGCTGCAGGAGATCGCGGGCACGAAGGTCGTGCGCATGCGCGACTATCAGGACGGCTCGGTGTACGTCATGGGCCTCGGTAAGATGGATAAAACGCCCATCTCCGGCTCGAACGTGCTGTATTTTGAGCTGGACGACGGCTGCTCGTTCATCGTCCGCCCGTCCGGCACGGAGCCGAAGATCAAGGTGTACATCCTTGGTGTCGGCGCGACGCGCGCCGAGTGCGACGAGCGCGTGCAGCGCTACGCGCAGTTCGCCGAGACGCTGCGCGGCTGAACCGAAACCATTTGCCCCGGCCCTCCGGCAGTTTTCGCCGGAGGGCCGGATCTTTGAGGGAGCGTTATGAAAGAGAAACTCAAACAGCTCTTCGGCCTCTTCGGCGCGTTCGCCGTCGTCGGCGTGACGACATTCGGCGGCGGCTATGCCATGCTGCCCGCGCTGCAGCGCGAGGTCGTGGAAAAGCGCCGCTGGGCCACGGAGGAAGAGGTCATGGACTGGTACGCCATCGGCCAGTGCACGCCGGGCGTTATCGCGGTCAACACCGCCACGTTCGTCGGGCAGAAGCAGGCGGGCATCTGGGGCGGCATCTTTGCCACGCTGGGCGTCGTGTTCCCGTCGCTCGTCATCATCATGATCATTGCGGCCTTTATTCAGAATTTCGCGCACCTGCCCGCCGTGCAGAATGCCTTCGCCGGCATCCGCGTGTGCGTGTGCGTGCTCATCCTCAACGCCGTCGTGAAGCTGTGGAAAAAATCCGTCGTGGACTGGAAGACGTTTCTGATCTTCCTGCTCGTGTTCGCGGGCAGCGTGTTTTTGAATATCTCGCCGGTGCTGTATGTGCTCGCGGCCGCGCTCGCCGGCATCGTTGTCAAGGAACTGGAGGCGCGTAAGGCATGATCTATCTGCGCCTGTTCTGGGAGTTTTTCAAGACCGGCCTGTTTTCCGTCGGCGGCGGCCTCGCCACGCTCCCGTTTATCTATGACATGTCCGACCGCACGGGCTGGTTCACCTATCAGCAGATCGCGGACATGGTCGCGGTGTCGGAGTCTACGCCCGGCCCCATCGGCGTCAACACGGCGACGTATGTGGGCTATATCACGGGCGGCGTTCCCGGTGCGCTCGTCGCGACGCTCGGTCTCGTCACGCCGGCGGTTATCTGCATCCTCATCATCGCGTCCTGCCTGAAAAAGTTCCGGGAAAACCGGTTCGTTGACCATGCGTTTTACGGGCTGCGCCCGGCCTCCGCGGCGCTGATCGCGGCGGCGGGCTTTTCCGTCGTGCGCATCTCGCTGCTGCAGGAGAGCGCCTTTCAGGCGAGCGGCCGGTTCGCGGATCTGTTTTTCTGGAAGGGGCTGCTGCTTGCCGCCGTCATCTGGGTGCTGACGAATGTCGTCAAGCCGACGAAAAAGCTGCACCCGATCGTGTACATCGCGGCGTCCGCCGTCGCCGGCATCGTGTTCTCGTTTGCCGGCGTGTGAGCTCAAAGAAGATTTGCCAAAACCCACATACACAGCGCGGAGATCGCTCCGTGCAGCAGGCGCCCGACCGTGTGTCGGGCGCTTTTGATGTCTGTCCCGGCGATGACCGCCGCCGTCTGGCAGTGGACGGATATGCCGCCCCAGCCGATGAGAAAGGCGGCGAGGGCGAGGTTCCCCGGCGTTGGCATCAGGCCCTGCATCGCGCCGATGCCGGTGCCAAGCTCGAGCACGCCCGTGCACAGCGCGCGGGCAAAGTGCAGCTCCAGCCCCAGCCGCGCAGCGCTCGTGCCCACCAGCGCCGGCAGCAGGCCGGAGGCGTCGAGCACCCCCGTCATGACGCTGAACGTGACCACAAAGCCGCTGACCGTCAGCACCGCGCGCACGGCGCTGCGCACGGCCTCCGGCAGCGCCTGCGAGAGCGACACGGCCGCGATCTGCGACCGATCCTCCGGCAGAAAGCCGCCGCTGCGCGGGGCGAAGAGCATGCCGACGATCACGGCGGACAGCACGTGCACGCCGTAAAGCAGCAGCCCGTAGCCCGCGCTGTGAAACACGCCCACGCCTGCCGCGCCGACGAGAAACGCCGGGCCGGAGTTGTTGCAGAATGCGAGCGCGCGCTCGGCCTGCTCGCGCGTGAGCGCGCCGCTGCGCCGCAGCCGGGCCACGGCATCCGCGCCGAGCGGATATCCGCCCGTCACGCCCAGCAGCAGCGCCGATGCGCCCGCGCCGCCGATGCCGAAGAGCTTTTGCGTCACGGGAGAGAGCCACCTGCCGAGGATGCCCGGCAGGCCGAGCTGCTGCAGCAGCGACGAGAGGATAAAAAACGGCAGCAGCGACGGCACGATCATCTGCGCGCAGAGCGCCAGCCCCGCGCGCGCACTCTCGAGCGCCGCCTGCGAGCACAGCAGCAGCGCGCCGAGCGCCGAGAGCGTCACTGCAAGCGCGATGTAATTGCCCCGTTTGCCTTCCACCGGCATCCCTCCCGAAATCGGTTCTCGTGCATTTGTATGCCTGTCCCGGGCTAAACTTGCCTGCGGGCGCATAAAATGGCTTGCAGCGAAGGGGGTGAGCCGGTGAAGCGGCTGTCAGATATTCCGCTCGAGATCGCGGAGCGGCTGGACCTGCCGGCGGAATCCGTGGCCGGCGTGCCGAAGCTGACCGTGACCGGCCGGCGCCGCGCGCTGGTGGAAAACCACTGCGGTCTGCTCGAATACAGCCACGAGTGCATCGTGGTCGACGGCGGGCGGGTGCGCGTGTGCATCCGCGGCACGAACCTGCAGCTCGTGGCCATGGACAGCACGGCGCTGCTGATCTCCGGCACGATCGCGTGTGCCGAATTTGCGTGAGGTGATGGCTTTGACGCGGTGGATCCTGGCCCTTTGCGGCTATGCGCGGCTGGAGGTGTGCGGCGTGCACCCGGAGCGCGTGCTCAATGCATGCGCGGCGGCGGGCATCGCTTGCACGGCGTCCGAGCCGGTGGACGCCTATACGCTGCGCATCACGGTGCGCGCGCGCTGCGCGGAAACGGCGGCAGAGCTGGCGCGCCGGTGTCAGTGCGAGGTGAAAACGCTCTATCGCCGCGGCCTGCCGCAGCTGCTTCGGCGCGCCGCGCGCTACCGGGGCGCGTGCGCGGGGCTGCTCGTGGCGGTGCTGGCGGTGCTGACATCGTCGCTGTTCATCTGGCGCATCGACGTGACCGGCAACGAGACGCTCACGACCGGGCAGATTCTGCGCTGTCTGGACGAATGCGGCGTGCGCCCGGGCACGTACTGGCCCGCGCTGTCGAACGACCTGGTGCGCAATGACATGATTCTGCGCCTGCCGGAGCTGCGCTGGCTGACCGTGAACGTGCACGGCAGCCGCGCCGAGGTGATCGTGCGCGAAAAAGACCCCCTGCCGGACATCACGCCGGACGACACGCCCGTGAGCATTTATGCCTCCGCGACCGGGGTCATCCTGAGCATGGACGTCTACGCCGGCGAGGCGTGCGTCGTGCCCGGCGCGGCGGTCGAGCCGGGCGATGTGCTCGTGTCCGGCGCGGTCACAGACCTCGGCGGCGATGTGCGCCCGGTGTGCGCCCGCGCCGACATCCGCGCGCGCACGCGGCAGGTGCTGACCGGGCAGATCGCCCTGACGGAGACCGAAAAGCAGCCCGCGCACGGCGCGCGGACGCGCTGGGCGCTGCGCGCGGGGAAAAAGCGGATCAATTTTTATCAAAACAGTGGAATTTCTGACGCGGAATGTGATAAAATCATTTATGAATATCCTTTTGCGATCCGGGGCGTGTTCACGCTGCCGTTTTCGCTGGTGCGTGAGCGCGTGCAGCCGTATCGGACGGCGGACGCGCCGGTATCGGAGGACGCGGCGCGCGCATCGCTCGAGCAGGCGCTGCTGCAGCAGCTGCGCGAGACGATCGGCGCGGATGGCGCGATCATTTCCTATGAGACGGCAGCGGAGACTACCGGCAACGTGCTGACCGTGACGCTCACGGCCGAGTGCGAGCAGGAGATCGGCCGCGCGCAGGCGACGCCGGACGCGGAATTTTTACAGCTTCGGCCGCCGGCCGGGGAAGGGACTACAGCAGATGATTGAAAAAACCATGGAAGTCGACAGAATGGAGGACGTCATCAGCGTGTTCGGGTCGTTTGACCAGAACCTGCGGATGATCGAGACCGAATACAACGTGCGCGTGACCGACCGCGACGAGCAGATCCATATCACCGGCGAGGCGGAAAACGTGCTCTACGCCGAAAAGGCCATTGCCGGCCTGCTGTCGCTGGCGGCCAAGGGCGAGGAGATCGGCGAGCAGAACGTGCGCTACATCTTCCGCCTCGTGCGCGAGGGCCGGGAGCAGAAGATCCAGGAACTTGCGGGCGACGTGGTGTGCATCACGGCCAAGGGCAAGCCCATCAAGGCCAAGACGCTCGGCCAGCGCGCGTATCTGGATGCCATCGAGCAGAACACGATCACGCTCGGCGTCGGCCCGGCCGGCACGGGCAAAACATACCTTGCCGTGGCGGAGGCGGTCGCGGCGTTTCGCGCCGAGCGTGTCAACCGCATCATCCTCACGCGCCCGGCGGTCGAGGCGGGCGAGCGGCTGGGCTTTCTGCCCGGCGACCTGCAAAACAAGGTCGACCCCTATCTGCGCCCGCTGTATGACGCGCTCTTTGAGATGCTCGGCGCGGACGCCTATGCGAAATATCTCGAGCGCGGCAACATCGAGGTCGCGCCGCTGGCGTACATGCGCGGCCGCACGCTCGACGACAGCTTCATCATCCTCGACGAGGCGCAGAACACCTCCCGCGAGCAGATGAAAATGTTCCTGACGCGCATCGGCTTCGGCTCGCACGTCGTCATCACCGGCGACGTGACGCAGATCGACCTGCCGTCGGACAAGCCGTCCGGCCTCAAGGAGGCCATCCGCATCCTCGACGGCATCGACGACATCGCCATCTGCCGCCTGACGGGCGCGGACGTCGTGCGCCACGCGCTCGTGCAGAAGATCATCGCCGCCTACGAGCAGGACGACAAGCAGAAAGAAAAACGCGCCGCGGCCGCGGCCAAAAAGCCCGCCGCGCGCAAGACGACTGTGAGGAAAAAAGCATGACACAGGCAAAGATCACCATCACCCGCACGCGCCGCGGCCTGGGCTTTCCGGACACGCAGCGCTATGTCAAGCGCGCGGCCGCCGCAGCGCTCAGGGCCGAGGGCGTGACCGTTCCGTGCGAGCTCGACGTGACGCTCACGGACGACGCCGTCATCCACACCATCAACCGCGAGCAGCGCGGCGTGGACCGCGCGACGGACGTGCTGTCGTTTCCGATGAACGAGCTCACGCCCGGCGCATTCGACCCCGATGCCTGCGAGTGGGACTATGAGGCTGACCGCGCCATGCTCGGCGACATGGTCATCTCCATGGAGCGCTGCGCCGAGCAGGCCGAGACCTACGGCCACAGTTTCGCGCACGAGGTCAGCTATCTGACCGTGCACTCCGTGCTGCACCTGCTCGGCTACGACCATGTGGACGAGGGCGAGGACAAGCGCCGCATGCGCGCGCGCGAAAAAGAGATCATGCGTCTGCTGGACGTATAAGGAGAAACGAATGATTACCAAAACCGCTATGATCACCATCTGCGGACGGCCGAACGTCGGCAAGTCCACGCTTACCAACGCCCTCGTGGGCGAGAAGATCGCCATCGTCTCGAACAAGCCTCAGACGACGCGCAACCGCATCAGCGCCGTCGTCAACCGCGGTGACACGCAGCTGATCCTGATGGACACGCCGGGCTTTCACAAGCCGCGCAACCGCCTGGGCGACTATATGGTGCAGGTCGTGCGCGAGAGCGTGGCGGACGTCGACGGCGTGATGCTCGTCGTCGAGCCCATTGCCTCCATCGGCGAGCAGGAGCACGCGCTCATCGAGCGCATCCGCACGTCCAACGCCCCGGCCGTGCTCGTCATCAACAAGATCGACACAGTGGAAAAGCCGGAGCTGCTGGCCGTCATCGCCGCCTATTCCGAGGCGCTGCCGTGGCGCGCGATCGTGCCGGTGTCGGCCCAGAACGGTGACGGGCTTGCCGAGCTCTTCGACGAGCTTGCGCAGCTTGCCGTGCCGGGGCCGCAGCTGTTTCCGGACGACATGATCTCTGACATGCCGGAAAAGCAGATCTGCGCCGAACTCGTGCGCGAAAAGCTGCTGCTGTGCCTCGACAAGGAGATCCCGCACGGCACGGCCGTCGAGGTCACGAAATTTTCCGAGCGCGATAACGGCATCATCGACATGGACGTGACCATCTATTGCGAAAAAGAGAGCCACAAGGGCATCATCATCGGCAAGCGCGGCGCGATGCTCAAAAAGATCGGCGAGCTCGCGCGGCAGGACATTGAGCGCTTCATGGGCACGAAGGTGTACCTGCAGACGTGGGTCAAGGTCAAGGAAAACTGGCGCGACTCGGCAGCCCAGCTGCGCAATTTTGGCTTTACCGACCAGTGACCCTTTATTACCAGCCATAAATCCACCCCGCTGTGCAGACACTATGCCCAGCGAGGTGGTTCATTGTGCAAGACGATCTTTTCTGGCAGCTGTTCGCGGACACCGGTGATCCGCTCGGCTACCTTTACTACCGCGCCGCGCAAAATGCGCTGGCGCAGACGACCGATGAGTCTGCGGCGGATGATCCTGTCCGCCGCCCGGCCTGATGAGGTACATACGATGTTTCTTACGACCCGCGGGCTCGTCCTGCGCGAGGTGCGCTATAAAGAGTCGGACAAGATCCTCACCGTGCTCACGCAGCACGAGGGGAAGGTGACGGTCCGCGCGCGCGGCGCGCTGCGCAAGGGCAGCCGCATCACGGCGGCGACGCAGCTGCTGACGTATTCGGACATGACGATCTTTGAAAACCGCGGCCGCCGCACGCTCAACGAGGCGTCCACGGTCGAGGAGTTTCTCGGCCTGCGCGCCGACCTCGGCGCGTTCGCGCTCGGGAGCTATTTTGCCGAGCTGCTCGAGACCGTCTCTGCCGAGGAATATCCCGACCCGCCGGTGCTGCAGCTCGGGCTCAACAGCCTGTATGCGCTCAGCCGCGCGCTCTGCCCGCCGGAGCAGATCAAGGCCGTGTTCGAGCTGCGGCTCATGTGCCTCGCGGGCTACGAGCCGGATCTGTCCTGCTGCGCGCAGTGCGGCGCAGCAGAGCCGGACGAGCCGTGGTTTTCCCCGCGCGGCGGCGCGGTGTACTGCGCGCACTGCCGGGGCGCAAGTTCATCGGCCGTCACGCCGCTGCTGCCGGAGACGCTGGCCGCCATGCGGCACATCGTGAACGCCGACCCCAAGAAAATTTTTTCCTTCACACTCGGTGACGCGGGCCGCAGACAGCTTGCGCACGTGTGCGAGGATTATACGGAGACGCAGCTCGAACGGGGCTTCGCGTCGCTCGATTACTGGAAGAAAGTGAAAGACTGACATGAAGCATATTCTCATGATCGCCACCGGCGGTACCATCGCATCCAAAGAGACGGCCGATGGACTCACCCCGCAGCTCACGTCTGAGGAACTGCTCGCCGAGGTGCCGGAGCTCGAGCAGCTGTGCCGGATCGACACCGTGCAGCTCATGAACCGCGACAGCACGAACATCAACAGCCGCGACTGGCTGCAGATGGCGGCCTGCGTGCGCGAGCACTATGACGCTTACGACGGCTTTGTCCTCACGCACGGTACGGACACGATGGCCTACACGGCGGCGGCGCTGTCGTACCTGATTCAGAACAACGCCAAGCCCGTCGTCATCACCGGCTCGCAGAAGTCGATCTTCAACCAGGACACCGACGCGCGCGAGAACCTGCGCGACGCCTTTCTCTATGCCTGCGATGACGGCGCCTGCGGCGTGCACATCGTCTTTGACCACAAGGTCATTCTCGGCACGCGCGCACGCAAGGTGCGCACGAAGAGCTACAACGCCTTTTCGAGCATCGACTATCCCGAGACGGCCATCCTGCGCGGCCGGCAGGTCGTGTATTACATCCCGGAGCAGGCCGTAGGCGCGCCGAAGTTTTACGACCGGCTCGACCCCGGCGTGTTCGTGCTCAAGCTCATCCCCGGCATCGACGCCGGCATTTTTGACGATCTCAAGGCCAATTACCGCGCGCTCGTGATTGAGAGCTTCGGCGTCGGCGGCCTGCCGTGCTACGGCGACGAGAGCTTTTTCCACGCCGTGCGCGACTGGGTGCAGTCCGGCCGCGTCATCGTCATGACGACGCAGGTGCCGCACGAGGGCAGCGACATGGAAGTGTATCAGGTCGGCCACCGCGCCAAGCGCGAGCTGGGCCTCATCGAGGCTTACAGCATGACGAGCGAGGCCGTGGTCACAAAGCTCATGTGGATCCTCGGCCAGACGGACGACTATGCGCAGATCTGCCGCCTGTTCCGGACGCCGGTGCAGAAGGATCAGATCTATTGAGGAGGAAGCGCCATGGATTTTCAGGCAGAATACCGCAGCAAGCTGCGCACGCCCGCCGAGGCGGTGCGCGCGGTGAAAAACGGCGACTGGGTGGACTATACGTCGGGCCTCGGCTTCCCGCCGCTGCTCGATGCGGCGCTCGCCGCCCGGCGCGACGAGCTGCACGATGTGAAGGTGCGCGGCAATCTCTGCATGGGCCCGGTGCAGATCGTCGAGTGCGACCCGGAGCAGGCGCATTTTCTCTACCACACCTGGCACTGCTCGGCGTATGAGCGCAGGCTCTGCGACCGCGGCCTGTGCTACTTCACGCCGATGATCTTCCGCAACCTCGCGTGGTACTACCGCGAATTTCTGACGGTCAACGTCGCCATGGCGTCCGTCGCGCCGATGGACCGCCATGGGTACTTTAACCTCTCGGCCGTGACCGGCGTGTCCCGCGCCATCCTCGACCGGGCGGACATCGTCATTCTCGAGGTCAACGAGCACCTGCCGCGCCTGCGCGGCGGGTTCGACGAGGTCATCCACATTTCCGATGTGGACATGGTCGTCGAGGGGGCGCACGCGCCGTTCACCGACCTGCCCGCGCACCCGGCGACGGCAGAGGACACCGCCATCGCAAACCTCCTCCTGCCGCACATCTGCGACGGGGCGACCGTCCAACTCGGCATCGGCGGCATGCCTACCGTGCTCGGCAAGCTGCTGGCCCGGTCCGGCCTGCACGACCTCGGTATGCACACGGAGCTGTGCTCGGACGCCTACCTCGACCTGTACGAGGCCGGCGTGCTCACGAACCGCCGCTGCACGCTCCACCGCGGGCAGGGGATGCTCGGCATCGTGCTCGGGTCGAAGCGGCTGTATGACTGGGTCGACGATAACCCCGGCGTCATCGCGGCGCCGCTGTCGTATGTCAACGCGCCGGAGGTCATCGCGCAGCTCGACAACATGGTGTCCATCAATAGCTGCATCGCGGCCGATCTCTACGGGCAGGTCGCGTCCGAAAGCTCCGGCCTGCGCCAGATCAGCGGTACGGGCGGCCAGCTCGACTTTCTCACGGGTGCGGCCATGGCCCGCGGCGGCAAGGCGTTCATCTGCATGACGTCCACATTCACGGACAAGCAGGGCGTGCGCCACTCGCGCATCCTGCCGCACTTCGGCGGCGATATCGTCACGTCTCCGCGCTCGCAGGCGTATTACCTTGCGACAGAGTACGGCGTGGTCAACCTCGCCGGGCGCAGCACGTGGGAGCGCGCCGAGGCGCTCGTGTCCATCGCGCATCCGGATTTCCGCGAGCAGCTCATTGCGGCTGCCGAGTCGCAGAAGATCTGGCGGCGGAGCGCCAGGCGCTAAGCGCGCGCTAAAATCCGGCGCCGGATACAGATTTCACTTGTTTTCCCGCGCGCCATCGCATACAATGGAGACCGATAAGGGAGTAATTGGCGCGAACCTTCGCGCGGCCCAGCCAACAACCGATCCGTAGGATCTGGCCCGGTCTGAAATGATGAGACTTATCTGCCGAGAGGCAGATAAGTCTTTTTTTCATTTCCGGGGAAACTATATCGGAATCTGAAGGAGGACAAAGCCATGGAATACTACCGGCAGCCACCATCGGACACCCTGCACGCACTCGACAGCACGCCCGACGGTCTCACACCGGCGCAAGCCGCCGCGCGCCTCGCGCGCGACGGGCGCAATGTGCTCACCGAACCGCCGAAACCATCGCTCGTGAAGCGCTTTTTCCAGCAGCTGGCCGACCCAATGATCCTCGTGCTGCTTGCGGCGGCGCTGATCTCGGCCATCACGAGCGCGTATGCGCACGAGAGCTTTGCCGATGTGATCATCATTCTCATCGTCGTCATCATCAACGCGGTGCTCGGCGTGTACCAGGAGAGCAAGGCCGAGCAGGCCATTGCCGCCCTGAAGGAACTGAGCGCCGCGCACAGCCGCGTCCTGCGCGGCGGGAAGCTCGTCACCGTCCCCAGCGAGGAACTGGTCGTCGGCGACGTGCTCGTGCTTGAGGCGGGCGACGCCGTTCCGGCCGATGCGCGTGTGCTCGAGAGCGCGAGCCTGCGCGCCGAGGAGGCCGCACTGACCGGCGAGAGCGTGCCGGCGGCAAAGTCGCCGGATGCGCTCACGGCAGCCGGCGACATCGGCCTCGGTGACCGCAGCAATATGCTCTACCTCGGCAGCAGCATCGTCTACGGCCGCGGCCGCGCCGTCGTCACGGCGACCGGCATGGGCACGGAGATGGGCCGCATCGCCGACGCGCTCACGCAGACGCAGGAGCGCAAAACGCCCCTGCAGCTGCGCCTGACGCAGCTGAGCCGCATCCTGACGTGGCTCGTGCTGGGCATCTGCGCGGTCGTGTTCGCGGTCGGCGTGCTGCGCGCCGGGACCATCAACGGCCGCGTCGTGCTCGACACGTTCCTGATCGCCGTCAGTCTCGCGGTCGCGGCCATTCCGGAGGGGCTGGCCGCGGTAGTGACGATCGTGCTGTCCATCGGCGTGACGAACATGAGCCGCCGCGGCGCGGTCATCCGCCGGCTCACGGCCGTGGAGACGCTCGGCTGCGCGCAGGTCATCTGTTCGGATAAGACCGGCACGCTCACGCAAAACCGCATGACTGTGACGGAGTGCGCGGGCAGCGACGAACACCTGCTCGCCACGGCCATGGCCCTGTGCGTGGACGCGGTGCATGACCCGGAGACGGACACCGTGACCGGTGAGCCGACCGAGGCCGCGCTCGTGCGCTGGGCGGTCGCGCAGGGCCTGTCGCCGAGCGCGCTGCGCGCGCAGTATCCGCGCGTGGCCGAGGCGCCGTTTGACAGCGAACGAAAGATGATGAGCACCCTGCACGCCGATGGCAGTTCCGTCGTGCAGTATACCAAGGGCGCGCCCGACGTGCTGCTGCCGCTGTGCGACCGGATCTGGATCGACGGCCGCGCCGAGCCCATGACGGACGCGCACCGCGCCGAGATCGCGGCGCGCAATCACGCCATGACCGGCAGTGCCCTGCGCGTGCTGGCGGCGGCCATGCGCACGTATGACGCGCTGCCGGGCGACACGTCGCCCGCGGCGCTCGAGCAGCACCTGTGCTTTCTCGGCCTCACGGGCATGATCGACCCGGTGCGCCCCGAGGTCGTGGACGCCATCCGCGCCTGCCGCGGCGCCGGCATCCGGCCCGTCATGATCACCGGCGACCACGTGGACACCGCCAAGGCGATTGCCAGGGAGCTCGGCCTGCTCGGCCCGGGCGACGAGGCCGTCACCGGCACGGAGCTGAGTGCCATGGACGATGAGACATTTTCCAGCCGCCTGCGGCACATCAGCGTCTACGCCCGCGTGCAGCCCGAGCACAAGACCCGCATCGTCCGGGCCTGGCGGAATGCCGGCTTCGTCACCGCCATGACCGGCGACGGCGTCAACGACGCGCCGAGCATCCGCGCGGCGGACATCGGCATTGGCATGGGCATTACCGGCACGGACGTGACGAAAAACGTGGCCGACATGGTGCTCGCCGACGACAATTTTGCCACCATCGTCGGCGCGGTTGAAGAGGGCCGCCGCATTTACGACAACATCCAGCGTGCGATCAAGTTCCTGCTCGGCTCGAACATGAGCGAGGTGCTGAGCATTTTCACCGCGACGATGCTCGGCTTCACGATCCTTGAGCCGGTGCACCTGCTGTGGATCAATCTCCTGACCGACTGCTTCCCGGCGCTCGCGCTCGGCATGGAGCGCGCGGAGCCGAACGTCATGTCCCGCCCGCCGCGCAGCGCGCGCGAGAGTATTTTTGCCCATGGCGTCGGTTTCGACTGTGTGTATCAGGGCGTCATGTGCGCGGTGCTGACGCTGGCGGCGTTCTTCATTGGTCACCACATGGAGTATGGCGTCTGGACGCTCACGAACTCGCCCGACGGCACGACCATGGCGTTTCTGACCCTGAGCATGGCGGAAATTTTCCACAGCTTCAATATGCGCGCACACCGGGCGAGCATCTTCACGCTGCGCACGCCCAACTGGGCGCTCGTCGGCGCGGCCGCGGCGAGCCTTGCGCTCACGACGCTGTGCATCTATGTGCCGTTTCTGGCCGATGCGTTTGATTTCACGGCCATCTCCGCCGCCGAGTACGCCGTGGCCATGGGGCTCGCGGTCCTGGTCATCCCGGTCGTGGAGCTTGTCAAGTGTGTGCAGCGCGCGGTGGAAAAGCGCGCGGGGCGCGCATGATTTCTGCCGCGCCGGCGCACACTAACCCCGATTCCAACGAGAGGAGATGGGTGCTGTGCGCCAGGCGCTGCCGATTCCCCAGCGCGTGATGGCCGTGGTACTGTCCGTGCTGTTTGTGTTCTGCCCATTCGCGGCCTATGCCGCCGGGGAGAGCGACACTGCGGCCGATCCCGTGCTGCTGCCGATCATCATGTATCACGAAGTGAAGCCCAACAAATCCGGCAAGGACGCCATCCAGCCGTGGGAGTTTGAGGCGGACCTGAAATGGCTGGCCGACAACGGCTACACGACGATCGTCATGGCCGACCTCATCGCCTATGTCCGCGACGGCACGCCGCTGCCGGAAAAGCCCATCATCCTCAGCTTTGACGATGGATACTATAATAATTACGTCTATGTCCTGCCGCTGCTGCAGCAGTATTCGGCGCGCATCGTCCTCTCGCTCCTCGGGCGCAACACGGACGATTTCACCGAGTGGCCAAGTGAGAGCATCGACTACGCGCACGTCACGTGGGATCAGCTCAATGAAATGCTCGACACCGGCCTCGTTGAGGTGCAGAACCACTCGTATAATCTGCACGCTTACACATCCGAGCGGCACGGCTGCATGCAGAACCGGGGCGAGTCGGACGCGGCCTACGCGGAGCTGCTGCGCGCAGACCTCCAGCGCCTGCAGGATGAACTCGCCGAGCACACCGGCCGCACGCCGGACACGTTTGCCTATCCCTACGGCAAGTACGGCGACCTGACGGACACCGTCCTGCGCGACATGGGCTTTCAGGCGACGCTGACGTGTGACTGGGGCGTGAACCACATCACGCGCGACCCGGACTGCCTCTACCGGCTCGGACGCATCTGCAGGTCGCACAATCAGTCGCTGCAGTCCGTGCTCCGGCGCGCGCTGAAGGCGACGGCGTGAGCGGATGAAAACAGAAGACAGAAAGGGCACGCATCTTGCGGATGCGTGCTTTTTCGTGCTTTGCACGCACCATGCGCCTTGGGCATACACTGAGGAGAAAGCGATTTGGCGCAAGCAAAGGGGGAGACGCCATGAAAATCGAGCTGCGCCGGGCCGCCATGACCTATCAGGCGCCGGACGGGGAAGTGGCGGCGCTGCAGGATGTGACCTTCGGCGTGGCCGACGGGGAGTTCGTGAGCATCGTCGGGCCGTCCGGCTGCGGAAAATCCACGCTGCTGGCGCTCATCGCCGGCATCGAGCATCCGTCGGGCGGGGAGGTGCTCGTCGATGGCGAGCCTGTGCGCGCCCCGACGGGCAAGGCAGGGCTCATGCCCCAGCGCGACCAGCTCTTTGACTGGCGCACGATCTGGGGCAACGTGACACTCGGGCTGGAGGTCCGGCACGAGAACACGCCGGAGCACCGCGGCGGCGTGCACGATCTGCTCGAGCAGTATCAGCTCGCGGGCTTTGCACGCAAGCTGCCAAACCAGCTCTCCGGCGGCATGCGCCAGCGCTGTGCGCTCATCCGCACGCTGGCCACATCGCCGGATGTGCTGCTGCTCGATGAACCGTTTTCCGCGCTGGATTATCAGACGCGGCTGGCCGTCTCGGGCGACATTTCGCAGATCATCCGCCGCGAGCATAAGACGGCCCTGCTCGTCACGCACGATATTTCCGAGGCCATCAGCCTCTCGGACCGCATCGTCGTCCTGTCGCACCGGCCCGCGACCGTCAAGGCCATCCACGACCTCGGCGCGCTGCGCACTGTGCCGCCGCTCGAGCGGCGCAGCCGGCCGGAATTTCAGGCGCTGTTCAATCAAATATGGGAGGAGCTGGATGTCAATGTCTGAACGATCGCCCTCCCCGCAGCGCGCGGCCTATCTGCGCGCGCAGCGCCGCCGCCGTCGGCTCGTGCTGGCGCTGCAGATCCTGCTGCTGGTCGTGTTTCTCGGCTGGTGGGAGCTCTCAGCCCGGCTCGGCTGGGTGGATGCCTTCATCGTCAGCAGCCCGTCGCGCGTGGTGCACACGCTCGTGGGCCTGCAGGCTTCCGGGGAGCTGTGGCTGCACATCGGCACGTCGTGCCTCGAGGTTGTGGTTGGCTTCGTGCTCGGGACGCTGCTCGGCACGCTCATCGCCATCGGCCTGTGGTGGAGCGAGCTGCTCTCGCGCGTGCTCGACCCGTATCTGGTCGTGCTCAACGCGCTGCCGAAAACGGCGCTCGGCCCGGTGTTCATCGTCTGGATTGGCGCGGGCACAGAGTCGATCATCGCCATGACGATCGCGATCTCGATCTTTGTCACGATCCTGAATATGCATGTCGGCTTCCTGTCCACGGACCGGGAGAAGATCCGCCTGATGCAGACGCTCGGCGCGACCCGGCATCAGATCCTGTGGCGGCTGGTCATCCCGGCCAACTATGCCACGCTCTTCAATACGCTGCGCGTGAACGTCGGCCTGTCGTGGGTCGGCGTCATCATGGGCGAATTTCTGGTCTCCAAAGCCGGTCTCGGCTATCTGATCGTCTACGGGTCGCAGGTGTTCAACATGGACCTCGTGATGGCGACCGTCCTCGTGCTTGCGGTGGCGGCCGTCGTGATGTATCAGCTGGTGCTGTGGCTGGAGAAATTTTTCAAAAATCGGTTGGGAGTGACGCAATGAAACGGTTTCTTTGTGGGGTTCTGGCGGCGCTGATGCTGGTGGTCTTGTGCGCCTGCGGCAAGCAGGAGACGGCCACCGTCCGCCTGAGTGAAGTGACGCATTCGGTGTTCTACGCGCCGCAGTATGTGGCGCTGGAGCAGGGCTTTTTCGCCGATGAGGGGCTCAATATCGAGCTGACCAACGGCGGCGGCGCCGACAAGGTCATGACGGCGGTGCTCACCGGGCAGGCAGACATCGGGCTCGCCGGGCCGGAGGCGTGCATCTATGTGTACAATCAGGGCAAGGACGATTACCCGGTCGTGTTCGGCCAGCTCACGAAGCGCGACGGGTCGTTCCTCGTCGGGCGCGCGGATGTGCCCTTCAGCTGGGAGCTGCTGCGCGGCAAGACTGTTATCGGCGGCCGCGCGGGCGGCGTGCCGGAGATGACGCTCGAATACGTCATGCGGCAAAACGGCGTTGTCCCCGGCACGGATGCCGCTGTGGACACGACCGTGCAGTTCAACATGATGGCCGGGGCTTTCACCGGCGGCAACGGCGACTTTGTCACGCTCTTCGAGCCGACGGCCACCGAGGTCGCGCAGGCGGGCAAGGGCTACATCCTTGCGTCCATCGGCCAGGAGAGCGGCGAGATCCCGTACACGGCCTACTTCGCCTCGCAGGCGTATATCCATGACCATGCGGACATCGTGCAGCGCTTTACGAATGCCATCGCCCGCGCACAGAAATGGATCGCGGAGCACGACGCGGCGCAGACCGCCGAGATCATCGCCCCGCAGTTTCCGGACACGAGCGTGCCTGTGCTCACGCAGGTCGTGCAGCGCTACAAGGACATCGACGCCTGGAACGCCACGCCGGTCATGACGCGCTCGTCCCTCGAGCGGCTCGAGACCGTCATGGAGACGGCCGGCGTGCTCGATCACGCCGACTGGGTGGATTTTGACCGCCTTGTCGACAACAGCTATGCCCATAACGCCTCCTGATTTTCTCGCCTGCGGGCGGCAAACTCTGCGAGGCTTTGCTGACACGCAAAATCCCCCGGCAGCAGCCGGGGGATTCGTGCGTTTTTCAAAAGAGGGGGGTGCTTAGAAGCTCGCAACGACAGCGCCGTTGTAGGTGTCGGCGATGTACTGCTTCACAGCGTCGGTCTTGAGGGCTTTGAGCAGGGCCTGGGTCTTCGGGCTGTTCTCGTCGCCGGCGCGCACGGCAATGATGTTGGCGTAGGTCTGGGCGGCAGCGCCGTTGGCGTCCTCGGAGGCGAGCGCGTCGCTGATCTTCAGGCCGGCGGCCAGGGCGTAGTTGCCGTTGATGACGGCGATGGAGCCGGCAGCGGCGTTCTTGAGCTGCGCCGGGACGGTGTCGGCCTGCACGGTGACGATGTTGTAGCCGCCGTCGTCGACGATGTCGAGCGTGCTCACGCCCTTGGCGGCGTCCGCGTCATCGGGGAGCTTGATCAGGCCCTCCTGCTGGAGCAGGAACAGGGCGCGGGTCTCGTTGCTGTCGTCGGCCGGGATGATGATGGTCGCGCCCTTGGCGAGATCCTTCAGGTCGGTGACGCCGTTGCCGTAGATGCCGAACGGCTCATAGTGGATGGTGCCGACAGAGACAAGGTTGGTGCCGTTCTTGGCGTTGAAGCTGTCGAGGTAGGGCTTATGCTGGAAGTAGTTGGCGTCGAGTGTGCCGTCGGCCAGGGCCTGGTTCGGCAGGACATAGTCGTCATAGGTGACGATCTTGAGCTCGTAGCCTTCGTCGGCGAGGGCCTGCTTGATCTGCTCGAGGATCTCGGCGTGCGGGGTGGCGCTGGCGCCGACGGTGATGACTTTGTCATCGGAAGCGGCAGCGTTCTTGTCATCAGTGGTCTTGTCGCCGCAGGCGCTCAGCGCGACGAGCGAGAACGTCAGCACGAGGGCGAGGATGAGGGACGTGATCTTTTTCATTTTCGTTTCTCCTTTATATTTTCATTTTGGAATTTGTGTGGTTTCGGATGTTAGGATGTGCAGTTCGGGGCGGCACATTCGTCCGCGCCGGATGTTCACGCGCAGCAGCGCGGGATAGTGTAAACGCATGGGCTGCCTCCTGTCAGGTGCGGGAGCGCCGGTCGGTGCGGCGGGCGATGTACATGCCGAACTCCTGCAGGATCTGCACGATGATGATCGTCAGCGCTACGCACAGCCAGACGATCTGATCGTCGTACTTCTGGTAGCCGTAGGTGATGGCAATCTGGCCGAGGCCGCCGCCGCCGATCGTGCCGGCCATGGCGGAGTAGCCGAGGATGGTCACGGTGGAGATGACGGCGCCGGTGATGAGCGCGGGCTTGGCCTCCGGGATGATGACCTTCCAGATGATGCGCAGCGTGGACGCGCCCATGGACAGCGCGGCCTCGATGACGCCGGCGTCCACTTCCTTGGCGGCGGACTCGACCATGCGCGCCACATACGGGGCGGCGGCGATGACGAGCGTCACGATCACGGCGCGGTTGCCGAGGCTGGTGCCGACGATGGCCTTTGCCACCGGCAGCATGGCGACCATGAGGATAATGAACGGGATGCTGCGCAGGGCGTTGACGATGATGCCGAGCGTGCGGTTGAGCCAGCCGATGGGGTGGATGCCGTCGCGGTCGGTCATGCGCAGGATGAGGCCGACCGGCAGGCCGATGAGATAGGCAAAGAACGTGGAGATGAGCGTCATGTAAATGGTCTCCCAGATACCGAGCTGCAGGATGCCGTTTTGCCAGAGTTTGATGAGCAGATCAGACATGACTTCCATCCTCCTGTAGATAAGAGATGTGGTTATGGTCGAGCCAGCGCAGCACATCGTGGAACTGCTGCGGGTCGTCGGGCAGGTCGATGACCATGTGGCCGTAGATGCTGCCCTCGACGATGCGGGTGTCGGCGAAGAGAATGTTCACCGGCACGTGGCACTCGAGCGTGATGCGCGAGATGACCGGTTCGTTGGAGCAGCTGCCGTCGAAGACGAGGCGCAGGCGCCTGCCCGTGCACGGCGGGAGGTTTTCGGCCGGGCTCTTCGGGAGAATGAGCGCCTTGGCGATGTCGGACTTCGGGTGCGTGAACACGTCGCTGACGTTGCCGATCTCGGCGATGCAGCTCTGGTCGATGACAGCCACGCGCTGGCAGATCTGCTCGATGACGCGCATCTCGTGCGTGATGACGACGATCGTCACGCCGAGCGTCTGGTTGATCTCCTTGAGCAGGTGGAGAATCGACTGCGTGGTGTTCGGGTCGAGGGCGCTGGTGGCCTCGTCGCACAGGAGGTATTTCGGCCGCGTGGCGAGGGCGCGGGCGATGGCCACGCGCTGCTTCTGGCCGCCGGAAAGCTGCGAGGGATAGTTTTTCGCGCGGTCGGACAATCCGACGAGTTCGAGCAGCTCGGCGGCGCGGGCCTGAGCCTCGTCGCGCTTGACGCCGGCGATCTCGAGCGGGAAGCAGATGTTGCGCAGCACCGTGCGCTGCTCGAGCAGGTTGAAGCTCTGGAAGATCATGCCGATGTCCTGCCGGGCCTTGAGCAGGTCGCGGCGGCTGAGCTGCGTCATGTCGCGCCCGTCGATGCGCACCGTGCCGGAAGTCGGCCGCTCGAGGAGGTTGATACAGCGCACGAGCGTGCTCTTGCCGGCGCCGCTCAGGCCGATGATGCCGAAGATCTCCCCGTCCTCGATGCGGAGGTTGACGTCCCGCAGTGCGTGGATGTCGCCGCCCGGTGAGGGGTAAGTCTTGTTGAGATGTTCGATTTCGATCATAGTGGATTCTCCCTCGCAGAATAATTTTTCGGTACAAAAAACAGAGGCCGGAAGACTCGTTGTCTTCCGGCCTCTGTGGATACGGCTTGGAATTCTGGATCAGCCGTTATTGGAAGCGAACACAAGACGAGTCATATTTCTGAGCACGACGAGACATGCACATGCAGCCGGGCATGTACATCATCATAGCCATCATCATGTTGTTCGTCTGAGCAAACTTCATAATACGACGCGTCTCCTTTCGTTAAAAATCACGGTTTCCGGTGGAAACGAGCGCAGTATAACGCAGTTTTCTGCGCTTGTCAACCCCAAAATCCACAAAAGCAGTATGAAACGCGCATTAGAAAAAGCAAATCCATCGATTCTAAAATTCGATCGTTTGCGGCGTTACGTCCGGGTCGTGGCTGCACAGAGACGCCGCGCAGGCGCCGTCCCGGCTCATCTCGCCGATCCAGTCGAGCGCCTTTTTCGCGCGCACGCTGTTTTCACAGATGCCGGGCACGGTGCCCTCCGCCCAGGAGCGGGGACTTGCCGCGCCGTCGGCGTTGAGCAGTACGTACCGGCCGCCATTGCGGATGAGCGTGGCGAACATGCCCTCCGTGTGCCCGGCGATGTGCACGAGATGCACCGAGTCGTCCCCGAACAGGTCGTACGAGCGGCTCTCCGGCCCGATGTGGTTCACGCGGTACCAGAACCGCTCCGGCGGCTCGTCCATCCACAGCTTGCGCGAGGTGTAGCGCAGGTTCACGCGGCACGACCAGAAGTATTCCTCCTCCGCCACCAGCAGACGCTTTGCGCCCCGCACCTCGCTGATGCCCGCGACATGATCCGGGTCGAGGTGGGAAAAGAGCACATAGTCCAGATCCTGCGGCCGGATGCCGCGCGCGGCCAGCTGCTCGCCGATCGACTGCCCCGGCTCCACGACGCTGTGCACGAGCGTGTACCACCCGCGGCCGAACATCCGCAGCTGCGCCGCGCGGTCCTCGATGCCGGTCGGGCTCACGGTGCGCGGCAGACCGGCGTCCACCAGAAACAGGCCCTTCGGGTGCTCCACCAGATACGCCGACACCGGCAGCCAGATGCGCGCGCCGCTCTTGAGCCGCCGCGCGTCCGCTTTTGCCGGCCAGCGCCACTGGGCACTCGCCGGCAGGTTCGGCGCCACGCCGATCTTCCCGCAGTGCAGAACATGGATCCGGATCTGAGCCATGGCCGTTCCCTCCTCGTGAATGTACGCGATATTGACCAAATGGTTACGAAAAAGCATAGCACCGCCTGTGCAGAATGTCAAGACAGGCGGGGAAAACGACCGGGATTTTGCAATCTTCAACAATGTGCTGTGCATTTGCGTATTGAATTGTATGCGTGAGATGTGCTACAATAGATTGCGCATCTATTCACAAACCAGGGAATGAAAACAAAACATTTTAAGGGGAAGAAAGGAGCCTGAAACATGGCAAGAGAACTGATCCTGAAGCTGGGCAAAAAGATCACGGACCGCGTGGACGTGAAGCTCGGCATGACCAAGCTCGACGAGAATTCGCCCGAGTATTACGGCCTGGCCAGCGTCGTCACCGACGAAATGGCGGAGCTTGCGCTCGCGATGAAGGTCCGTGTCCCGACCACACCGGCCGAGATCGGCAAGAAGGTCGGCAAGGACCCCGTCTACGTGGAACAGCTGTTTGACCAGATGTCCATGATCGGCCTGCTCGAGTACAACTGGGAGAACGCCGACCATCACAAGCAGTGGACGCTGCCGATCTTCGTGCCCGGTTCTGCCGAGCTGATGAACATGAACCTCCAGCAGGTGGAGACGCACCCGGAGATCGCGCAGTTTTTCGAGCGCATGTCGTTTCTGCCGCTGACGAAGATCACCTGCATGGTGCCTCCCGGAGGTGCCGGCGTCGGCATGCACGTCATCCCGGTCGAGAAGGCCATCCCGGCCACGAACGAGTCGGTCGATGTCGAGCACATCTCCCACTGGCTGAAAAAGTATGAGGATCAGCTCGGCGTCGGCTACTGCTCCTGCCGCAATGCCATGCGCATTCAGGGCGAGGGCTGCGGCGAGCTGCAGGATGAGATGTGCATCGCCGTCGGTCAGTTTTGTGACTACTGTCTCGAGACCGGCAAGGGCCGCAAGATCACCTATGATGAGGCGATGGAGATCCTCCAGCGCGCCGAGGACAACGGCTATGTCCACCAGATCACGAACATCGACGGCGAGGACAAGATCTTTGCCATCTGCAACTGCGCGCTCGGCTCCTGCTTCGCGCTGAGAACGAGCCAGCTGTTCAACACGCCGAACATGTCCGCCTCCGCTTACCGCGCCCACGTCGACGCTGAAAAGTGCGTCGCCTGCGGCAAGTGCGCCGAGGTCTGCCCGGCCGGCGCTGCCAAGCTCGGCCAGAAGCTGTGCACCAAGACCGGCCCGGTGACGTATCCGAAGCAGCCGCTGCCGGACGACAACCACTGGGGCGAGCACATGTGGAGCCCGAACTATAAGGACGACAACCAGAAGCAGTGCCACGAGTCCGGCACCGCCCCGTGCAAGACCGCCTGCCCGGCGCACATCGCCGTGCAGGGCTACATCAATCTGGCCGCGCAGGGCCGCTATCTGGACGCGCTCAAGCTCATCAAGCAGGATAACCCGTTCCCGGCCGTCTGCGGCAGCATCTGCAACCGCCGCTGCGAGGAAGCCTGCACCCGCGGCGATGTCGACCGCGCCGTCGCCATCGACGAGATCAAGAAGTTTGTCGCCGAGCAGGAGCTCCAGGCTGACAAGCGCTACATCCCGAAGGTCATCACCCACCGCGGCATCGCCGATCCCTACCCGGAGAAGATCGCCATCATCGGCGCCGGCCCGGCCGGCCTGTCGTGCGCCTACTATCTGGCGAACATGGGCTATGAAAACGTCACCGTGTTTGATAAAAACGAGGTGCCCGGCGGCATGCTGACCCTCGGCATTCCGAGCTTCCGGCTCGAGAAGGATGTTGTCAACGCCGAGATCGAGGTGCTCCGTGAGATGGGCGTGCACTTCCAGTGCGGCGTCGAGATCGGCAAGGATCTCACCATCGACCAGCTGCGCGAGCAGGGCTACAAGGGCTTCTATCTGGCCATCGGCGCGCAGAAGAGCGCACCCATCGGCGTGCCCGGCGAGGACCTCTCCGGCGTGTACGGCGGTGTGGACTTCCTGCGCAAGGTCAACCTCGGCAAGAAGCCGCGCATCGGCAAAAAGTGCGCCGTCATCGGCGGCGGCAACGTCGCCATGGACGTCTGCCGCACGGCTATCCGCCTCGGCGCGAAGGATACTTACATCATCTACCGCCGCAGCCAGGCCGAGATGCCGGCGGACGCGGAGGAAGTCGCGGAAGCCATGGAAGAGGGCGTGCAGTTCCGCTTCCTGAGCGCACCGGCCGAGATCCTCGGCGAAAACGGCAAGGTCAAGGCCCTCAAGGTCGAGATCATGGAGCTGGGCGAGCCCGACGCGAAGGGCCGCCGCAAGCCTGTCGGCACCGGCAAGTTCGAGACCATCGAGGTCACGTCCGTCATCGGCGCTATCGGCCAGCGCGTTGACCTCGGCCATATCGCGCCGGAGGCCATGGCCTTCAACCGCAACGGCACCGTCCAGGCCGACGGCGTGACGTATCAGACCGCGCAGCCCGACATCTTCGCCGGCGGCGACGTGGTCACCGGCCCGAAGTTTGCCATCGATGCGATCGCGGCCGGCCGCGAGGGCGCTATCTCCCTGCACCGCTACGTGCATGAGGGCCAGAGCCTGACGCTGGCGCGTGACCCGCGCGAATTCTACGAGCTCGACAAGAAGCAGGCCGTCGTGCCCATCGACTGCTTTGACGCCCCGGCGCGCCAGACCGTCGCCCACGACGCGAGCAAGGCCAAGACGTTCTCGAACGACCGCATCACCTTCACCGAGGCGCAGGTCAAGGCAGAGGCGTCCCGCTGCCTCGGCTGCGGCGTGTCCGTCGTCGACCAGAACAAGTGCATCGGCTGCGGCCTGTGCACCACGCGCTGCGAGTTTGACGCGATCCACCTGCAGCGCGATATGCCGGAGGCCAGCCGTATGTACCGCACCGAGGACAAGATGAAGGCCATTCTGCCGCACATGGTCAAGCGCGCAGCCAAGCTCACCATCAAGGACATCAAGGGCAAGCGCGCGAAGTAAGCCGACCGGAGGAAAACGCGATGCACGAACTGGGAACCGTGTTCTATGTCATCCAGGAGGTCGAAAAGGTCGTCGAGGAAAACCACCTGACCCAGGTCGCCAGCGTCACGCTGGAGGTCGGCGAGGTCAGCGGCATCATCCCGTATTACCTGACCGACTGCTGGAAGTGGGCGGTGGAAAAATCGCAGTATCTCAAGGGCGCGGAGCTGAAGATCGAGACGCTCCCCGCCGTGACCTACTGCGAGGACTGCAAACAGACATATCCAACGGTCAAATACGCCAAGATATGCCCGCACTGCAAGAGCGAGCATACCTATCTGCTCAGCGGCAACGAGTACACCATCAAGGAGATCGAAGCCTGCTAGCAGCCGCAAAAAGAGCAAACGGGGAACGCTTTTCGGCGTTCCCCGTGTTTTTATAGCTCGTCTGCCGGCGCGCTGTCGATCGGGATCTGGATGATCTCCAGCCGGCGGCGGGCGGCGTATTCGAGCGTGCGGGCTGTGCCGCCGGGCCGGCCGTCAAATGCCGCGATGAGGATGCGCGAGGCATCGACCATGTAGCGGTTGCGGCGCATCATGCACCCGGGGGTGTAGGCCTCCTGCACGAGCGTCTGATAGTCGCACTGGCGCAGGTCGTAGGCGTAGCGCTCGCGCAGCTCCGGCCGCCAGCGGTCGGCCTGGCCGGCGTAGGGGATGGCCGCCTCGATCGTGACCTCGGGGTGCTGCAGGCGCAGATAGCGCGCAGCGTCGAAAAAATACAGGTCGCAGCCGTTGGCCATGCCGCAGATGAAGTGGCGGATGCCGGCGGCGTAGACGGCGTCCACGGCGTCGAAGAGCTGCTGCTGCAGCTTGCGGCAGCGGGGGTCGTTCTCGTCGCTGCCCCAGGGCAGCTTGTATTCCCGGTGGCCGGTGAAGCAGCAGGTGTTTTCGCGCTCGGGCATGGCGGCGCCTCCTTTCGGTGGTAGCCTCCATTGTACGCGCCCGGAGCGCTGCTGTCAAACCTTTCCTGCAAAAAAGTACTTGCATTCTTTCCCCACTGTGCTATAATGCAGACAGTAAAACAACTGAATCGAGATGTCTTCGGGGCAGGGTGTAATTCCCGACCGGCGGTGATAGTCCGCGAGCCGAGCAAGGTTGAATCGGTGCAATTCCGATACCGACAGTATAGTCTGGATGATAGAAGATGTTACGAACCTCCATTGTTCGCAGCGCCTGAAGGACATGTTCTTTCAGGTGTTTTTCATTCCATGGAGGTGTTTTGTCATGTTGAAAGAAAACCTGTCCTTTGTTGGTATCTGCGTGCTTGTGTTCGCGGCATTGCTCGGCCTTGCGTATCTGTTTGAGCGCACGGTCTGCCGTGATCTGCAGCGCCGCAGCCGCAGCCGCAACATCAGCTATGTGGCCATGTTCTCCGCCCTCGGCGGCGTGCTCATGCTGCTCGAGATCCCGCTGTTTTTTGCGCCCGGCTTCTATAAGATGGACCTGAGCGAGCTGCCGGTGCTCATGAGCGCGTTCTATCTCGGACCTGTGGCCGGTGTTATCACCGAGCTGCTCAAGGTGCTGCTCAAGCTCCTGCTCAAAGGCACGAGCACAGCCTTCGTCGGCGACTTTGCCAACTTCGTCGTCGGCTGCACGTTCGTCCTTCCCGCCGCTGTCATCTACCACCACCACAAGACCCGCCGCACCGCCATCATCGGCATGGCCGTCGGCACGCTGTGCATGACGGTCTTCGGCAGCCTCTTCAATGCCCTGTACCTGATCCCGAAGTTCGCCGAGCTGTTCCACCTGCCGATCGATCAGATCGTCGCCATGGGTACGGCCGTGAACAAGGGCATCACCAGTGTGCCGACGCTCGTGCTGTTCGCCGTCGTCCCGTTCAACCTCATCAAGGGCATCGTCGACTCGGCGCTGACGTATCTGCTGTATAAGCGCGTGGAGTTTCTGCTCTTCCCGGAGCTGCGCAAGAAGGAGAAAGTCCAGCCGCAGGTCAAGTCGAAGAATCCCACCCCGCAGCACTGAGATCGTACATAAAAAACCGCCTGCAGGCGTCAGCCTGCGGGCGGTTTTTCATCTGTGCAGCTGCGGCGCACCGTGCGCAGCAGCAAGGTGAAGCTGAGTGTGAAGTTCACGCACTCGTTGAAATACAAAATGAAGATGTACCCCGCCAGCCCGAACCGCGGCAGCAGCACCCACACGAGCACCACGCCGAGCGTGGCGTCGAGCACATTGATGGCCATGCAGCGCGTCTGCTGGCCGAGCCCGCGCAGGCAGCCGTCGGTCACGGTGTCGAGATACATCACCGGCACGAGCGGCGCCAGCAGCCGGATGTACCGTCCCGCGTCGTCCGAGTGGTAGATCAACCGCCCGAGCGGCCCGGAAAACGCCAGCAGCAGCACGGCCGTACCGCACGCGAACAGCAGGCACCGGTACAGCAGTGCGCGCACCAGCCGCCGGATGTCCCCGCACCGGCCGGAGACCTGCGCCGTCGTCAGCTCCGGCACGAGCAGATCCGCCAGCGCGTACAGCAGGCACGAGGGGAAGAGCACCACTGGCAGCGCCATGCCGTGCACGATGCCGTAGCCCGCGAGCGCGCGGTCGGCCGTTAGACCGGAGCTTTTGAGCCCGCGCGGGATGAGCAGGTGCTCCAGCGTCGTGAGCGACGTGCGCGCATAGGCCGACACCGCCAGCGGCAGTGCCACGGAGAGCATCCGCCGCGTCAGGTGCGGCACGGTGTCGCCGCCGCGGCGGTATTTGCGCCGGTCGAGCGCGTACATCGCCGTCATCAGCAGCAGCGACACCACGTCTGCGCACGCGCCGCCCGCCGTGACGGCGGCGCAGCTCTGCTCCAGGTCGCCGGCGGCCGCAAAGGACAAAAACCACATCACGCACGTGATGCTCACCAACTGCTCGATCAGGTGCACGAGCGTCGGCTTCCACACACGGCCGGAGGCAGTGAAATATCCGTCCATGACCGACGAGAGCGAGATGCACGGCAGGCTGATGCTCGTGATGCGCAGCGAGCGCACCGTGCGCGCGTCGCCGATCCAGAGAAAGCCCACGGGCTCGGCCAGAAAATACACCATCGTACCCGCGCACAGGCCGAAAAACAGCGCGTAGCACGCGCACCGGCGCATCGCGCCCGTGACGCCCGCGCCGCGCTCGAGCCCCATCTCCTCAGAGATCAGGCGCGTGGTAGCAAAGCGGATGCCTGAGATGGCGAAGGTTGCAAACAGCACGCTCACCGACATGACGAGCTGGTACAGCCCGATGCCGGCCGCGCCGATGCGCCCGACGATCCACGCCTGAAAGACGAGCCCGATGCAGCGCATCACGATCGACGAGCCGGTCATGAGCGCGGTGTTGACGATGAGCCTGTGATTTGTGTGCACGCGCGCGACCTCCCGACGCAGTTTGTACCACTCTATGGCGCGGGAGGGAAAAACATGCCGCCTGCAAACCTATGCACAAGGACAAAATCATGGAGCAGCGGGGGAGCCCGAGGGGGCAAGGCCCGTCTCGGATAAAATCCAGCGCTTGTCTCAAAGCCCGAGCAGGACTTTGGGACAAAACGCATGCCGCCCGGCGTTCGCCGGGCGGCATGCGTTTTGTGTTCTTCAGGTGTGCAGATCGGTCTTGATCTTCGTCGTGGAGATCTCGGGCGTGCGGGGGAGGTAGACGACCTCGCATTTGTCCTTCAGGAAGTCGAACTTGCCCTTCCAGTCGTCGCCCATGACGAACACATCCACGTGGTATTTGTCCACGTCGGTGATCTTCTGATCCCAGCTCTCCTCCGGGATGACGAGATCGACATAGCGGATCGCCTCGAGCATCCGCTTGCGGTCCTCGTAGGAGAAGTAGCTCTTTTTGCGCTTCTCGTTCCAGTTGAATTCGTCCGTGCTCAGGGCCACGATCAGGTAATCGCCCTGCTCCCTGGCGCGGCGCAGGAGGTTGATGTGCCCGTAGTGCAGCAGGTCAAAGGTGCCGTAAGTGATAACACGTCTCATGTGTGTTCTCCTTCCCGGAGGCGCTCGGCCAGAAACGCGGCGACGCGCTCGGCGGAGTGCCCGTCTGTGTATTGGTTGGTCAGCTTCGTGAGCTGCAGGCGCTTGGCCCGCAGCGGATCATCGCCCGCGGCGAGCTGCTCGAAAAACGTGCGGAAATCGTCCGGCGTGTCGAGCAGGGCCGCGCTCTCGCGCAGCGGCTGCGGGTCGATGGCAAAGCCCGGCTGCTTGGCGTAGGCGTCGATGTCCTCGAACGTCAGCCCCACGGGCTTGCCCGTGAGCAGATAGTCAAACAGCACGGAGGAATAGTCCGTGATGAGGGCATCCGTGCAGGCGAGAAATTCGTAGGACGTGATGCCGTGCGCGGCAAAGAGCCCGTCGTCGATGAAGCGGAGGTGGCTCAGCTCCAGCGCGCGGATGTGCGCGAGGTCCTGCGCCGGGTGGGGCTTGACGATCACGAGCGTGTTCGTCGCCCGCGCGGCCTCGTTCACGGCCGCGGCCGCCGCCGGGTCATGGATGACGGGGACGGAGATGTCCGTCGTCGCAACGAGGTTGTTCTTGTGCTGGCGGTACGTGGGATACCAGACGACGAAGCGGTCAAACTCCGCGCCGAAGATGTCCTTCAGGTCGCATTTGTGCGTGAACAGGTCGTCGTTGCGCGGGAAGCCGAGCGTGACGAGCTTTTCCGGCGGGATGTGGAATTCGTAGCTGTTCACGGCGTCAAAAAACGGGGCCTGACTCAGCGCCCAGTCGGTCGTCGGGTCGCAGAAATAGTAGTCGTGCACGCTCTTGAGCGGGCTGCCGTGCGTCAGGTACAGATGCACGGTCTCCGGCCGGAGCTTCTGGAGCTGGCCGTTGCAGTCCACGATGGCAGCGGCGCGGGCGCGCAGCCAGAACAGCCGCAGCAGCGCCCATGTTCCCCGCGTGCCGGCAAAGGACACGTTCTTTTCATGTACGTTCCGAAAAGCGGCCGGATCCGGCACGACCCACACGAGCCGGTATCGGTCGTTCCAGCCCTGGGCCAGCAGCGTCCGGTACAGGGCGCCGGTGTTGTCACCGAGGGGCGGCGCGCTCTCGAGCAGGATGACCGGCTTGCCGGGCAGCAGGCTCAGCAGCCGCACGAGCAGACGTTTCAAGCGTTGTTTCATTTTCTCAGCACCTTTCGCACCATGCCGCCGACAAGGGCCTTTTCATATCCGTTCATGGACAGCAGCCACACGGAGGCACAGTAGATCGCTGTGTAGACGATGATGCCGCCGAGCAGCATCGGAATGCTGTAGAGGTTTACAAACAGCATCATCAGCACGCCGCACGCGGCGGGCGGCAGCAGGCCGAGCGCCATGCGCCCGATATTTTTCCAGAACACGGTCACGTCGATGTTCAGCCGCCGCTGATAGAAGATGTTCATCACGAGCCCGTTTGCCAGCGCGACGGCGACGGCCGTGCCGATCGCGCAGCCAATCGCGCCGAGGTACTGGCACAGCCAGATGCTGATGGCGAGGTTGCCGATGGCCATCGCCCCGTAGATGATCGAGCGGTACTTGTGCAGATTCTGCGCGCGCTGCATCTCGATGCCGAGGTTTTGCGTCAGCGGCACCATGCCGGGGATGATGAGCAGCAGCACAATGATATACGCATCGTCATAGCCCGGTCCGGCCCAGAAATAGATAAACGGCTTGCCAAAGAAGATGATGCCCGTGCACACGAGCGACAGGATCAGAAACTGGATGCGCCCCACGCGCACGAACAGCTCCGTGAGCACGGTGCGCAGGCGCGCTTTGTCGTCCTTGTTGTCCTGCACGAGCTGGTGGATGCGCGGCGTGAACACGGACGACACCGCCGTCGAAAACGAGATGAAGTACGTGTGCAGCTGCTGGCCGACGGCGTAGACCGCCGTGGCGGCCGTGCCGCAGTAGCGCGTGATGATGAGCTTGTCGAGGTTGTTGTTGACCTGGTCGACGACCATGTTGATGGCGATGAAGCCAGAGAACACAGCAATGTCCTTGAGCACGGCGCCGTCAAAGTTCCGGAACGAGACCCAAATGTGCAGCTTGCCGAAGCAGTAGATCAGCCGCAGCACGTCCACGAATACCGAGATCGTCACCGTGACGACGACCATGCCGATCGAGCCGTAGCCCGCCAGCAGCACCGGCAGCGTCACGAGCGGGGACACGACCGTGCGCAGGATCTCCGTCGCCTTCAGGAACACGAACTGCTCCTGCGCGCTGATGATGTTGCTGAACACGCTCATCGGGAAGCTCACGGCGAGGTTCGCCGTCAGCAGCAGCATGAGGATGCGCGCCGTGTGGTACTCGGCGTCCGTCAGGCCGGTCTTGAACACCATCTCCAGATGGAACGTCAGGTACAGTCCGCACGCGAGCGCAACGAGCCCGATGACGGAAAACACGATCAGGAACAGGCCGTTGAGCCGCGCGATCTTATCGTCCGCCTTTTCCTTGCGGTAGAGGATGTAATAGCGCACGTAGCTGCCGCCGAAGCCGAGACTGAGCACCGACAAAATGGCGATCGTCGAGGCGACGGTGGAGTACAGGCCGTACTCGCTCTTGCCGAGAATGCGCAGCATGAACGGCGTGTAGGCGACCGAGACGATGATGTTGAGCGTCATCTGCACATACGTGAGCAGAGAGCCGGAACGCAGTTGATTGTGATGCTTCATAGTGTCAGTGTCCGGCGGCGGCGAACAGCATGTGCACCGCCCGGTACTGCTTCTTCCCGAGCAGGGACAGCACCAGCTTCTTGCGCGCCGGATAGCCTTTCAGATAGGGGTTGTGCCGGTAGTCGGGGAAGCGCGCGGCGGTAAAGTCCAGCAGCTGCGGCAGCAGTGGGTGCGCGCTCTGCGCCTTGAGAATGCGCACGGACGCATCGTAGAGCACATTGTCCACGCAGAGCTTGCCGAGCTCGTTTTCATACTGCTCGAACAGGCCGCGTGCCTGATACCACGTCAGCACGTCGTCGATCGCGTCCATGATTTCGGCGTTGGCGTCGAGCGCGCGCTTGGTCACGGAGCCCTCGTGCTGCCGGTAGAGGTAGAGCACATCCGGCAGGATCACAACGGACTTTGCAGCCGTGAGCATCTTGCGTGTCATGCACAGATCCTCACCCCAGCCGCGGGCGCGAAAGCGGATGTCCGTATCCGTGAACAGGGTGCGCCGCCAGGCCGCGATGCAGGCTGACGGGCGGTTGAGCAGCAGGGCGGGGGTCTCCTGAAGCGTCAGCGGCATATGCAGCGGCAGGTCGTCGGTGAACACCGCGCCGTCGTTGTCGCCGGTCATGCGCAGACCGAAATAGCACACGTCGGCCTGCGTCTCGTCCAGTGCTGCGCGCAATACGGCGAAGGCGTCCGGTGTGTAGGTGTCGTCGCTGTCAAGAAACAGCACATACTCGCCCTGCGCGAGCGGGAGCGCCACGTTGCGCGCGTCGCCTGCGCCGCCGTTGGGCTTGTGCAGCACGCGGATGCAGTCCGGATGTTCGCGCGCGAGCGTGTCGCATAGCGCGCCGCTCTCGCCGTCGGTCGAGCCGTCGTCCACGAGCAGGATCTCAAAGTCCGCGCCGGTCTGCCCCAGCACGGAGTCCACGCCTTCGCGCAGGTATTCCCAGCTGTTGTAGACCGGGATGATGACACTGAATTTCATAGCTTCCTCCAGTCCGGGCGCTCAGCCGAGCTTGTCCTTGGCGGCAAAAAGTGCCCGCACGGTGCGGTATTTGCGCTGCCGCAGCAGGCGCAGGATCAGCTTGTGGCTGCGGGAGAGCTGCGCAAGCAGGGGATTGTCGAGATAGTCCGGGAACTGCGTCTGCACATAGTCCTGAAAGCGGCCGAGCAGTTCGCTCTCCGGGTCCACGCGCAGCACGCGCACCGAGGCCGCGAGCAGCACGTGATCTACCGCCAGGCGCGACAGCTCGTTGTAGTAGCGCTCGAACAGGCCGTTTTCGCGGTACCAGTCGAGCAGGTTGTCAAAGGCTGTGAACAGCTCGGCGTTGCGCGCCGTGTTCGTGTTGCGCGTGATGGAGTTGGTGCGGTCAACGTAGTAATACAGGATGTCCGGCACGAAGGCGGCGCTTTTGGCCAATGCCAGCAGCTTCACGGACGTGCACAGATCCTCGTACCAGATGCGCGCCGGGTAGCGCACGCCGGAATCCAGAAACAGGCTGCGCCGCCAGATGCGGCTCCAGGGAGAGGGCATTGTCTGCATCAGCTCGGGCGTGTCGGCAAGGGTGAAGGTGCGGTCGGTCGGCAGGGGATCCACGAGCTCCTTGACCACGACGCCGTTTGCTTCCAGCGCCGCGCCGAAGCCAATGATGTCGCTGCCGAAGCGGGCGACGGCGTCGGCAAGAACGCGGAACATGTCGGGGGCGATGTAGTCGTCACTGTCGATGAAGATCAGGTACTCGCCCTGCGCCGCCTCGATGCCGACGTTGCGCGCCTCACCCACGCCGCCGTTCGGCTTGTGGATGGCGCGGATGCGCTCCGGGTGCGCCGCAGCATAGCGGTCGCAGATCGCGCCGCTCTCGCCGTCGGTCGAGCCGTCGTCGATGAGGATGACCTCGTAGTCTTCAAAATCCTGCGCCAGCACGGAGTCGATGCACTTGGGCAGGTAGTCCTTGACGTTGTAGACCGGGATGACAACACTGAAAATCATGTGCGTTTCTCCTCTCCGTCCGGCAGGGCGTCCGGCTGTTCACTGCGCATCTGCGTCAGGTAATAGACCACGGCCAGCAGCACCGACATGTAGATCGAGGCGTTCGGCCGCCGCAGCACGCCGGCAGTGAAGTAGGCGTACACCAGACACAGGCACAGCCCGATGCCGAAGGCACCGGCCTCCACCGTGAAGTATTTGCGGAAATCCTTGATCAGGCACTTGACGATCAGGTACAGGAAATAACCGATGAAGGCGACCATCATGGCCAGACCTACCCAGCCGTAGAGGAAGCAGATGCCGTGAAAATCGTTCTCCACGTCATAAATCTCGCCGTCAAAGGCCATGCGGCCGAGCTCCATGCCGAACAGGCGGGAAGTGAACGGCTGCTCGTCGAGCAGCATCTCACAGAAGACGATCTTGCGGTGACGGGTCGCTGTGATGTCCGTGACCTGATCGGAATAGCCGTAGGCGGACATGACGCGCGCCGTGCCGAAGCGCTGGCACATGTTCGGGGAGTAGAAGTTATAGATCGTGCACAGGGCGTGGTAGCGCTCTTCGGGCGTGACGGTGGAAGTGCCGGTTTTGTTGCCCTCGGCACGCTGGATCATGCGTTCGGCGTCGTTCTGCTTGTAGCTCATGGCCTCGTTGTAGCGGTTCTGGTTGATATACATGGGCGACTGCTTGTAGGTCGCGCAGCACGCGGCGAGGATGAGCACCAGCACGGCAATGTAGCGCTTGGAGGTGCGGGCCTTGCCAGTCAGCACCAGCACGACCGGCACGCCCAGCGCGGCCACGGCGATCGAGAAGAATGCCAGACGCGTGCCCATGAGATAGAGCTGCGCCAGCGCGGCGACGCTCGTGACCGTGAACAGCAGGAAGTTCTTTCTGCGGTAGCACAGCAGGATGACGATGGGCGCGAGAATGCTCATGATCGCGCTCTGTGCATTGCCGAACGAGTACCAGCCGAGAATGCCAACGTTGGTGGACTGATAGGTCGCCGAGGAGGTGTGTGTGAGCACGCTCACGACGACCGAGGCCGTGATGATCCAGAAGTCGAGCATCAGGCCGGTCTCAAACGCGCGGTAGCACTTTTCGTTTGCCCGCAGAAACGAGATGAAGCACAGCACGAACAGCGGCATCTGCACGACGCGCACAAAGTTGGTCAGGTCATAGACGATGCGCTCATAGCCGACGATGAAGCAGGAGATGCAGTGTCCGACGAGCAGGAAGGCACAGGCGGCGATGGCGATGCCGTAGACCTTCTTGCGCGACGAGGTCACAAACCCGAGCACGCACACAACGGCGAACACGGCGAAGCGCAGCAGCAGCGTGATCGTATTGCTCATACCGAGCCGGTCCGTCCAGAAGGATAGGATGTCCATCAGCGGCTGCAGGATCAGAAGGATCATCAGAAACTTCGGCAGCATCGGCGCGAGCCGCTCGCGCAGGGAGTGTTTTTCTTCGGACATATCAGTTCTCCTTTGAGTCGTCGTAATCTCTGATATAGATCAGGTACCAGATGGATGCCAGAATCAGGCAGAGATAAAAAGATGCATTTGGGCGGCGCAGTACGCCGGCGGTGTTATAAATGTGGGCGAGGGCGGTGCACAGCGCAACGCCGCAGGCGCCGGCCTCGACCGTGAAGTAACGCCTGGCATTGCGGATGAGCGCGCACACGATGATGACCAGGAAATACCCCAGAAAAGCCAACAGGCACGCAAGCCCCGCCCAGCCGTACAGATACGCGATGCCGTGGAAGTCATTTTCCACGTCATAGCAGTACCCATGGTAGGTCATCTCGTCGTAGCTCAGGCCGAACAGGCGGCTGGTAAGCGGCTCGGTGTTCAGCATCAGGCGGCAGTAGTTGATCTTGATCGTGCGGACATTCGTGATGTCGGCAGCTTTGGTGGAGTATCCGTACATTTCCGCCGTGGCCTCGAGTCCGTAGCGCTCGACAGTCCCGCCGAGGTACTCGTCATAGGCGTAGGTGAGGTAGGCATACCCCTGATCCCCGAATTCCGCCTTGCCCTGCGCGACCAGCCGGTCGATGTTCTCCTGCTTGCGCACGGCGTTGGCCGCAACGGCCTGCTGGTTGCGGTGCATGGGGGACACGGTGTAGCCCGCCGCGCAGACGGCGGCACACAGCAGCAGCACGGCGCAGACCTTTGCGCTGCCGCGCTTTGTGAGCGCAAGCGTGATGACCATGCCGATCGTCGTCACGAACAGGGACATATAGGCCAGACGTGTCGCAAAGCAGAATAGTTCCGCGAAGCCGACGACGGCGATGGGCAGCCAGCGCCGGATCTGCCCGCTGCGCAGTGCCGGACACAGCGCGAGCGGCACGAGCATCGACAAAATCGCGCTCTGGCTGTTGGCAAAGTAAAACCACCCGCACAGGCCGATGCGCTTGTCCGGATACGTATAGGGATTTGTGCCGGTCAGTGCGCTGAGCAGCGCGACGGCGGCGATGATCCAGAAGGCGATGGTGATCCCGCGCTCCAGGCTGGCAAAACCTTGCCGGCAGCAGCGCAGGAATGTGATAAAAGCGATCGTAAACAGCGGCAGCTGCGCGAAGCGGATGAAGTTGGTCGCGTCGGAGATCAGGTTCGCGGTCGTGAATGGAGCGTTGGCGCGCAGGCACGCCAGTACGTGCCCCGCATAGAGTGCGGCGCACACGGCAGCGGCGATCCAGTAAAAGCGCCGGCGTTCCGAGAGCACGAAGCCCGTGAGCATGACGCCGAGAAAGATCAGCAGGCGCAGCGACAGCGTCAGCTTGCTGCCCCAGGCCAGATCCTGCGTCCAGAACGACAGCACGTCCAGCAGCGGCTGCGCCGCGCACAGGCCGACAAGCACGCCGGGCAGCCAGTGCGGACAGGCCGCTTCCTGCGACGATATCGGTTGCATAGTTTTTCCTCTTTTTCTCTCAGGATAGTTACACTCCATCATACGCTTTTTTCCCGGTCAGGTCAACCTGCGCGGCCGTTTGTTCATATATTTTTAGAGAATATAGTATGCAGACACCCCCGGACGGAGAAAAAACTCCGTCCGGGGGTGTCTGTCGTGTCGGATCACAGCAGCTTGTCCGCCTCGTGTGCATAGCTGCAGATGAGCTTGTCGAGCAGGCGCTGCAATTCGGCGGCCTTCGGGTCTGTGACCGCCTGTGCATGCAGGCGGTGCAGGCCGTCGATGGCCTCCTGGCTCAGGCCGAGGGAGCTGTAGACGTCGCTCTCGCCGGCGCGCTGCGCATCGGCGTCGTCGGCCGCCTCGTCAAAGCCGAGCAGGAAGTTCGGCGTCGTGCGGAAATACCGCGCGATGCGGCTCACGACCAGTGCCGACGGCACCGTGACCTCGCGCCGGTCGTTCGGCTTGAGATACTTGCGCACGGCTGGGCGGCTGATGGCGATCTCATCGGCCAGCTCCTGCGTGTTGACGGGCTTGCCGTACACGTTGTTGCCGTTCATCAGATAGGTCAGCCGGTCACGGAACACGCTGCCGAAACCGCCGGCGGCCTCGTCGTTGTCTTTGCCCATGAAAATGACCTCCCATTCCGTAAAGCAAATTTTTTCAAACTTTTTTCGGAAAAAGGCTTGACAAACCCGTAGAAATGGTTTATACCAAAGTTACGTTAATCAAAAACGAAACTTTGGTTTCTTACTACAGGCCGAATCAAGCTTTTCTGCCCCTCAGTAAAGCACAACCGGCCGCAAAAGTCAAGACATACTCCCCCAAAAACGACAAGGAGGTATCGCTATGAGCAAAGATCGTGATCTCATTTTTGATATGACCGAGGACCCGGAGGTCCTGACGTACCCCGCAGCGGACAATGAACCGCTGCAGCTCGGCGGTGTGGGCGACGATGCGGCCTCCGCCGCGGACCGCCAGGTGACGACGCCGGGCGACGTGCACGTCGCCCCGCAGATGCCTGCGCCGATCGACGGCACGCTGCGCCAGTTTGCGCTGCGCGTACCGAGCGTGATCGACGAGTGCAGCGGCGTCATGGTGTTCGGCAAGCGCATCAAGTCGCTGGTGTTCTCGACCGACCTGGCCATCATCCGCAATGTCAACGCCGACGCGGTGTTTGCGGTCTACCCGTTCACGCCGCAGCCGGTCATCACGCAGGCGCTGCTCATGGCGAGCGACCTGCCGGTGTTCGTCGGTGTCGGCGGCGGGCTGACGACGGGCAAGCGCGTCGTGAACCTCGCCATGTACGCCGAGATGCAGGGCGCGACCGGGGTCGTCGTCAACGCGCCGACGCCGGGCCGCATCCTCAACCGCATCCGCAGCAGCGTCGACGTGCCGGTCGTGGTCACGGTGGCCAATGCCGACACGAACTACCGCCACCGCATCGAGGACGGCGCCGCGATCCTGAACGTAGCCGCCGGCGCGCAGACGCCGGAGATCGTGGCCGAGATCCGCGAGCGTTTCCCGGACTACCCCATCCTTGCGACCGGCGGAGCGGATGACGAGAGCATCCGCGCCACCATCCGCGCCGGCGCTAACGCCATCATCTGGACGCCGCCGACCAGCGGCGAGCTGTTCCGCGACGTCATGAAAAACTACCGCGAGGGCAAGCCGCACCCCTGATCCGACATCGCTTTTTGCTTTCTCTTTCTGATTTTGCTTTCTCTTCCTGTTATCCAAGCGGAAGGACGCATCCATTCGGATGCGTCCTTTTGTTGTCTTGTTTTGTCCTTCAGAGCCGGCAGAGCATGGCGCACGCCTGCTCGCGGGTCGCGCTGCCGCGCGGGCAGAAGCTGCCGTCGGGCATGCCGTTGATGACGCCGGCACGCTGCAGCGCCTGCACGGCGGGCAGTGCATAGGCGGCAATGTCGGCTTCATCCGTGAACGTCACGGCCGCATTGTCCGTGCCGAGCACGATGCCGGACTGCTGCGCATAGCGGTCGAGCATCACGGCCATGTCCTGGCGCGAGATGTCGGCGTTCGGCGCAAATTCGGTGCTCGAAATGCCGTAGACGATGCCGTTGGCAGCTGCCCAGTTGACGTAGGGCGCATACCATGCGTCGGCCGGCACGTCCTCAAACCCGGCACTCCGGTATTCGGAGACGTCCGCGCCCTGCAGTCTGGCGAGCATCTTCACGAACTGGGCGCGCGTGACGTCGCCGGTCGGGACGAAGGTCGTCGGGGTCATGCCGTCGATCACGCCGGCTTCATAGAGCTGCCTGATATACGAATAGCTCCAGCGGCTGGCCGCCACGTCCGTGAACGGGAAGGGCTGCTCCTCCGGCTGCCCGGAGCCGTAGGTGCCGTAGATATCGTCCATCAGGTTTCGATAGAACAGGTGCGTCTCGATGACGCTCTTGTTGGCGATGCCGCCGACGAACTGCATATGGTCGGCGCGCGTGACGGGCATGACGTACCAGATGCCGGGCCGGAAGGTGATGTCGGAATAGCCGTCATAGTGAATCCAGCCCTGCGTACCGTCGCGCTTGAGGCACTCGGTGGTGTTTTTGTCCGTCGTGGTCGGGTAGAGCGCGGACACGGTGTTGACAAGGCCGTCGTTCGGCAGCCAGCTCCGGTCGATGTAGATGCCGCCGGCGGTGTACTTGTCGCAGTACTTGCCCATGTTGATCGAGCCGGGCATCATCAGCGCGGACATACCGTTCGACGGGATGGCCGACACGGTGGGGTAGTGGTTGCCGGTGAGCGGATCGGTCGAGGTCTGGTCGCCCGCGTAGGAGAAATAGTAGACGTTCGGCTGGATCTCGATGCCCTTGTTGATCTCGAGCGATTTGTCGATCGTCAGGTCGAGGAAGGCGTTGTCGTTGTGCGACAAAAAGTCGGATCTCAGCACGCGGTCAAGCGCCTGGGCAAATGTCTCGTTGTCGTCCTTGCGGATGCCGAACTGGTCGAGCTGGAAGTCGTACACGCCCTTGAGCGACGACAGGCCCAGCGCCTTGGCGGCGCCTGTGGCCAGGTTGGCGGCGAGCTTCGTGAAATCGCTGTTGGCCTCAATGAACGTTGTGCCGTTGTGCGGCGCGGCGATGGCGGTCAGCGAGTGGACCCAGCTGCCCTTGCCGCCGAGGAAAAACGGGCTCGGCTCCGCACCGGCGGCTTTGGCCGCAGCGACCTCCTCCGGGCAGCCGTTGGTAAGGATCTCGAGGAACAGGCGCGTCGTCGCGCCGCCGAAGCTGTGGCCGACGAGGTTCACGGCGCGCTGTGTGCCCCAGCCTTCAAACAGCGGCGTCTCATAGTCGATGCCGTAGCGCTCGTGGCCGAAGTCCTGCGCGTGCTTGACGCCGTAGTCCGTGCGCGCACCGACGAGCTGCGCGTACAGCTCGCACGCGCGGTCCCACGCGCTCGAGAGCGGGCCGACGGAGGCGGCGTAGGTCTCATAGCCCTGCGTGGCCAGATAGTCCGGCAGGCTGCCGGTGGTCATGCCCCAGTAGGGCATGATGCTGAAAATTTTGTCGCGCTGACCCCAGCCGAACAGGCCGTGCACGAACACGACCGGGTCGTCCGAGCGGGTCTGCGTATCTGCCGCGGCGGCCGGGATGGCGCACAGGCTCAGCGCCAGCACGAGCGTCAGCAGCAGGCACAAAAATCGACGTGTTTTTTTCATGGTTTTCCCCCCGTCTCATAGATCCATATGGTTTTCCTTCTCACAAAACCGGCGATATACCCATATTATACCGGACGCAGCCGGCGATTGCAAGACACTTTGACGGAAAACTGTCGCGCACTTGCGCAAAAAACGCCCCGCGCCGCGGCGCGGGGTGCTTAGTCTGCAAACAGGCTCCAGGGGGAAATGTCCGGCGGCTGCTGCTCGAAATAGAGCACCTCGCCGGTGTCCGGATGGGCAAAGTGCAGGCAGTGCGACCAGAGTGCGATCGGCCCGTCATCGGGCAGCGTGCTGTATTTTTTGTCGCCCCAGAGCGGCAGACCGCGTGCGGAAAACTGGCAGCGGATCTGGTGCGTGCGCCCGGTCTGCAGGTAAATGCGCACGAGCGAGAGCTCCGTGCGCGTGCCGAGCACGTCATAGTCGAGCACGGCCTCCTGCACGCCCTTGGCCATTTTATCCGTGACGTAGGTCTTACGCTCGTTCGCGTCGCGCCGCAGCAGGTCGCGGTACGTGCCCTGCAGGGCGTCCGGCTCTCCGTGCACGACGGCGAGATAGGTCTTGCCGAAGTCGTGCTCGCGGATCTGCGCCGAGAGCTTCGACGCGGCCGCCGGGGTGCGCGCGAGTACCATCAGTCCGCTGACCACGCGGTCGAGCCGGTGCACGGTGCGCACGCAGGCCTTCGGGTCGCCGAGCGCCTGCCGCACCAGCTCGGGCACGCCGCCCGGTTCGTCCGTGGACAGCACGCCTGCCGGCTTGATGCACACGAGGATGCTGTTGTCCTGATAGAGAATGTCCATGTCGTCGCCTCGTTTCGGTGTCTGCCGTGAGTATACCACACCGGCGGCGCGCGGGCAATGAAAAAGCGGCGGTCATTGCGTTTTCGCCTCCGGCCGGTAAAACGGGATGCTCAGCGCCATGATGACCGCGAACACGCTCAGGTAGGCGAGTACGTCCCGGCCGTGCGACACGACGGCCGCCGCGCAAAAGGAGATGCAGCACGCGGCCGTTGCCGCCGGTCGCGGTGAGGATCTTCTCGGCTTTGAAAAACACGCCGCTGCCGATGACGATGCCGACGACGAGCGCGATCGCCGTCGGCAGACCGTATTTTTTCTGCAGATCGTTTCCCATGGCGTCTCCCTCCGCTGCGTGTGTGCAGAGAGATTTTACGCACCGCCGCCGGGAGAATCCAAGGGGAGTGTGCGCAGGATATGAAAAATGCCCATCCGGATCGCTCCGGATGGGCAAAATTCTGGCTTGTGGGATGCGTTACAGCGCGCACAGCACGATGCAGGCCTGCTCGCGTGTCGCGGTGGCGTACGGCTGGAAGCTGCCGTCCGGCATGCCGTTGATGACGCCGGCGCGGTGCAGCGCCTGCACGGCGGGCAGGGCGTAGGCCGCGACGCTGCCCTCGTCCGTGAAGGCAGTGACCGTCTTCTGGTCAAGCTGCACGCCGAAGTGCTGCGTGTAGTTATAGAGCATGACGGCCATGTCCTGACGCGAGATCGTCGTATTCGGATCAAACGTCGTGGCGCTCGTGCCGTTGACGATGCCGTTCGCGGCCGCCCAGTTGACGTAGGGCGCGTACCAGCTGCCTGCCGGCACATCGGCAAACGGGCCGGACGCATAGCCGGACACGTCCGCGTCGGCGAGCCGGGCGATCATGGTCACGAACTGCGCGCGCGTGACGTTCGCGGCCGGGGCAAAGGTCGTGGCGGTCATGCCGTTGATGACGCCGGCATCATACATTTCCTTGATGTACGAATAGCTCCAGCGGCTCTCGGCCACGTCCGTGAACGGCAGGCCGGCGGGCTGATCCGGCGTGGTCGGCGCCGAGGTCACGTGGGAGAGATTGCCCATCAGGCTCAGGTAGAACTGGCGCAGGGCCGTTGTGCTCTGCGAGGACAGGTTGGGCACCGGCATACCGGCGATGAAGTTGCCGTGGTCATAGTGGCGCACGGGCATTACGTTCCACACGCCGGGCTGATAGCTGACGTTGGAGTAGCCGTCGCGCTGGATATAGCCGGTCTGGCCGCTCTTGGTCAGGCACTTTCCGGCGCTGTTGGTCGGGTACAGGGCCGAGACGGTGTTCACAAGGCCGTCGTTTGGCGCCCAGCTCTTGTCGATCTGGAAACCGCCGGCAGTCGTCTGGTTATAATAGCTGCACATCTGGTTTGCAAACGGCACGAACAGCGGCGTCATATCGGCGGCCGACGTGCGCTCGCCGGTGAGGGCGCTCTGGCGCGTCTTGTCGCCGGCGTAGGAGAAGTAGTACACATTCGGCTGGATCTCAATGTCGTCGTTGAGCTCCAGCGCGCGGTCGATCGTCAGGTCACGGAACACGTTGTCGTTGTGCGACAAAAAGTCCGAGTGCAGCACGCGGTCGAGCGCCTCAAGCACGGTCTCACCGTCCTTGCGGTAGAAGCCGAACTGCTCGAGCTGGAAGTCGTACACGCCCTTGAAGTCCGAGATACCGAGCAGCTTTGCCATGGTGGTCGAGACCTCGGCGGCGAACTGCGTCATGTCGCCGCAACATTCGAGGAAGGTCGTGCCGTTGTGCGGGGCTGCCAGCGTCGTCAGCGAATAGACCCAGTCGGCCTTACCGCCCTGGAAAAACGGGGAGACCTCCGTGCCGTCGGCCTTGGCCGCAGCCTGCTCCTGTGCAGAGCCGTCGGCCAGAATGTCCAGAAACAGGCGGATTGTCGCGCCGCCGAAGCTGTGGCCGACGAGGTTGATCTTCTTGTCCGCGCTCCAGCCTTCAAACAGCGGCTTGTCATATGTCACACCGTAGCGCGCGTGGCCGTATTCGGCCGCGTGGGCCGCGCCGTAGTCAACGGTCGTGCCGGTGAGCTGGGCATAGAGCTCGCACGCGCGATCCCACGCGCTCGAGAGCGGGCCGACGGAGGCGGCATAGCTCTCATAGCCCTTGCCCGTCAGGTACGGCATCAGGTCGCTCGTCAGGCCCCAGTACGGAGTCACGGCGTAGATCTGGTCGCGTGCGCCCCAACCCATCAGGCCGTGGACGTAAACGGTCGGGTAGCGTTCGGCACCGGACTGCTGCGTGTTTGCGGCGGCGGCCGGCAGAAGCAGCAGGCTTCCGGCCATCACCAGCGCGAGCAGCAGACACAGAAACTTCTTGCTCTTTTTCATGGTATTGCGTACATTCCTTTCCGGCGCGCCGCAGCGCGCATTTATTTTTTGAGTATTATAATTCCAACCGCACCGGTTTGCAATCCGGGGAACGCAGAAGATTTTGTATCAGATTCGGCTGTATGTGAGGTTTTTGGACACACGGCCGCATCTGTCGCACAACCGCGCGGACAGCTGTGCACAAATGCAAAAAACGTCCCCCGGCCGAAGCCGGGAGACGTTTGCGTTCTGGGGCTCAGAGCGCGCACAGCACGGCGCAGGCCTGCTCGCGGGTCGCGGTGTCGTAGGGGCGGAAGCTGCCGTCCGGCATACCGTTGATGACGCCGGCGCGGTGCAGCGCCTGCACGGCGGGCAGGGCGTAGGCCGCGACGCTGCCCTCGTCCGTGAACGGGGCTGCGGTCTGCTCCGGAAGCACGATGCCGTACTGCTGCGCATAACGGTAGAGCATGACGGCCATATCCTGCCGCGAGATCGCCGCGTTCGGATCGAAGGTCGTCTCGCTCGTGCCGTTGACGATCGCGTTCGCGGCCGCCCAGTTGACGTAGCGCGCATACCAGGCGTCGCCCGGCACGTCGGTGAATGGGCCGGACGCATAGGCGGACACGTCCGCGCTCTGCAGCAGGGCAAGCATCTTCACAAACTGCGCGCGCGTGACATTGCCGGCCGGCTCGAAGGTCGTCGGCGTCATGCCGTCGATCACGCCGGCTTCATACATCTCCCGGATGTACGGATAGCTCCAGCGGCTCTCGGCCACGTCCGTGAACGGGAAGCTGCCGCCGCTCGGCGCGGTGGTATAGGTGTTGTAGATATCCTCCATGACGCCGCGGTAGAGCGCGTGCGTCTTGACAAGGCTGCCGTTGAGCATACCGCCGACGAACTGGATGTGGTCAAATGACTGCACGGGCATGACATACCAGATGCCGGGCTTGAAATGGATGTTGGAGTAGCCGTCGTAATTCGTCCAGCCCTGCCTGCCGTCGCGCGTCAGGCAGGTGCCGTCGCTGTGGATGGGGTAGAAGGCGGACACGGTGTTGACCATGCCGTCGTTCGGCCGCCAGCTCTGGTCGATGTAGAAGCCGCCGGCGGTGTACTTGTCATAGTATTTGCCCATGTTGATCGCGCCGGGGTAGAACAGCGTCCACATCCTGGCCGACGGGATGTAGTTGCCGGAGACCGGGTCCTGCACGGTCTGGTTGCCGGCGTAGGAGAAGTAGTAGACGTTCGGCTCGATGCCGATGCCGTCGTTGATCTCGAGCGATCGGTCGATCGTCAGGTCGAGAAAAGCGTTGTCGTTGTGCGACATGAAGTCGGTGCTGAACACGCGCTGCAGCGTCTCGAGCACGGTCTCGTTCGGATCCTTGTAGATGCCGAACTGCTCAAGCTGGAAGTCATAGAGATTCTTGATCTCCGTGATGCCGAAGCCCTTGGCGAGCGTCTCAGCCAGATTTGTTGCCGCGTCCATGATCGCGCCGTTGGACTCGATGAAGGTCGTGCCGTTGTGGGGCGCGGCGATCTCGGTCATGGAGTGCACCCAGCTGCGCTTGCCGCCGGTGAACAGCGGGCTCGGCGCAGTGCCGGCCGCCTTGGCCGCGGCAACTTCCTCGGCGCTGCCGTTGGCCATCAGCTCGAGGAACTGGCGCGTGGTCGCGCCGCCGAAGCTGTGGCCGACGAGGTTGACGGCGCGCTTCGTGCCCCAGCCGGCAAAGAGCGGCTGGTCATAGGTGATGCCGTAGCGCGCGTGGTCGTGCGCCGCAGCGTGCGCCGCGCCGTAATCGACCGTCGTGCCGGTCAGTTGGGCATAGAGCTCGCACGCGCGGTCCCATGCGCTGGAGATCGGGCCGACGGTGGCCGAGTACGTCTCATAGCCGAGCGAGTTGAGGTAGCTTGTCAGGCTGCCGGTGGTCATGCCCCAGTAGGGCAGCACGGCGTTGATGCCGGCGCGCTGGCCCCAGCCCATCAGGCCGTGCACGAACACGACCGGGTCGTCCTTGCTGCTCGGGCAGGTCTGGTCTGCGGCCGCCGCCGGAAAGACGCACAGGCTCGCGGCCAGAATGAGCGTCAGCAGCAGGCACAGAAAACGTTTGCTGTGTTTCATCATGTTTTCCCTCCAAAGTATATCAGTTTTCATGCTTTCTTATCATCACAAACTCCGCCAAATGACGTAAAACGGACGAAAGTCGGGGAATTGCGGTTGTGTATGTTATAGCACATAATCCAAAGGAAATCCTGTTTTTGTACTTCGCGCACAGTTGCTGTATATTACTCTAATGTTTTACAACGCAGTTATAATGCATTGGGACTGCGAAAATTTCCAAACTGTGTCACTCGACAGGCGTGTGTGAGAAAAAGCAGGGAAGGATATTTTTGCATTTTTGTCTGTCATCATTCACAAAAATTCATAAATTCTGTATTTGGTTTCGGAAAATTCTACGAATATGGGCACAATCTTGCAAACTGCATAAAAACCGGCTCCTGACATTGTGAAGATTTGGACGACTTTGCGCACATTCATTCTGGCGGGGTCGCCCCGGTTTTGCTATAATAATAACGAAAAGAAATCGCCAAAAACCAGAACAGATGGAGGTAATGGAATGAGCAAAAAGTATCTGTATTATTTCAGCGAAGGCAGCCAGGCGTTCGGCGGCGACAAGACCGCGATGCGCAACATTCTCGGCGGCAAGGGCTCCGGCCTTGCGGAGATGACCGCGGCCGGTATGCCGGTGCCGCAGGGCTTCACGATCACGACCGAGGCCTGCACGCAGTACTACGCGGACGGCCGCCAGATCAATGCGGAGATCCAGGCAGACATTTTCGCGCACGTTAAGGGTCTGGAGGATCTGACCGGCAAAAAGCTCGGCGACGTGGAAAACCCGCTGCTGGTGTCCGTGCGCTCCGGCGCGCGCCAGTCCATGCCCGGCATGATGGACACCATCCTCAACCTCGGCCTGAACGACGCATCCGTCGAGGGCCTGGCCAAAAAGACCGGCAACCCCCGCTTCGCTTACGACAGCTACCGCCGCTTCGTGCAGATGTTTGCGGACGTCGTCATGGGCGTGTCCAAGAGCCTGTTTGAGGAAGAGATCGACAAGATGAAGGCCGCCAAGGGCGTCACGAACGACGTCGATCTGGACGCCGATGATCTCAAGCAGCTCGTCGTCATCTTCAAGAAGATCTATGAGGACAATGAGCACAAGCCCTTCCCGCAGGACCCGAACGAGCAGCTCATCGAGGCGGTCAAGGCCGTGTTCCGCAGCTGGGATAACCCGCGCGCGAACGTCTACCGCAAGATGAACGAGATCCCCTATGAGTGGGGCACCGCCGTCAATGTCCAGCAGATGGCGTTCGGCAACTCCGGCGACCGTTCCGGCACGGGCGTGGCCTTCACGCGCGACCCGGCCACGGGCGCGAAGCGGCTCATGGGCGAGTACCTCATCAACGCGCAGGGCGAGGACGTCGTCGCCGGCGTGCGTACGCCGAGCCCGATCAGCCACCTGCAGGATCAGATGCCGGAGGTGTACGACGAGTTCGTCGCCATCGCCAACCGGCTCGAGCACTATTTTCAGGATATGCAGGACATGGAGTTCACCATCGAGGACGGTAAGCTCTACATGCTCCAGACCCGCAACGGCAAGCGCACCGCGCAGGCGGCGCTGCAGATCGCGTGCGACCTCGTCGACGAGGGCATGATCACCGAGCGCGAGGCCGTGCTGCGCGTCGAGCCCAAGCAGCTCGATACGCTCCTGCACCCGCAGTTTGACGCCGAGGCGCTCAAAAAAGCCGACGCCATCGGCAAGGGCCTTGCCGCATCCCCCGGCTCTGCCTGTGGCCAGATCGTGTTCTCCGCCGAGGAGGCCGAGGAAGCCGTCAAGAACAAGACCATGCCGAAGGTCGTGCTCGTCCGCCTCGAGACCAGCCCCGAGGACATCGTGGGTATGCAGGTCTCGCAGGGCATCCTGACCGTGCGCGGCGGCATGACCAGCCACGCGGCCGTCGTCGCCCGCGGCATGGGCACGTGCTGCGTCTCCGGCTGCGGCAACGACAACACCGTCCACATCAGCTATGCGGATAAAGTTTTTGAGATCAACGGCCACCGCTTCACGGAGGGCGACTGGATCTCGCTCGACGGCAGCACCGGCAACATCTACGCCGGCCAGATCCCGACCGTCGCCGCCACCGGCAACAAGAACTTCAACCGCCTCATGGGCTGGGCCGACGCGGCCCGCCGCCTGAACGTTGAGGCCAACGCCGACAACCCGCGCGATGCGCAGCAGGCGGTCGATCTCGGCGCCGAGGGCATCGGTCTGTGCCGCACCGAGCATATGTTCTTCGCCGAGGACCGCATCAAGGCCGTCCGCGAGATGATCTGTGCCCGCACCGTCGAGGCGCGCAAGGTCGCGCTGGCGAAGGTCGAGCCGTTCCAGCAGGGTGACTTTGAGGCCATGTACCGCATCATGGGCACGCGCCCGATGACCATCCGCTATCTCGATCCCCCGCTGCACGAGTTCCTGCCCACCCAGAAGGCGGACATTGAGGAGCTGGCGCAGGAGATGGGCATGACGTTTGACGAGCTGCAGGACGTCGTCGTGTCCCTGCATGAGTTCAACCCCATGATGGGCCACCGCGGCTGCCGCCTGTGCGTCACCTATCCGGAGATCGCCGAGATGCAGACCAACGCCGTCATCAAAGCGGCGCTCAAGGTAAGCGCCGAGACCGGCACGATGATCACGCCGTACATCATGATCCCGCTGGTCGGCGAGCGCAAGGAGCTCAAGTTCATCAAGGACATCGTTGTCCGCACGGCGGACGCGCTGATTAAAGATGCTGGCGTGGACATGAAGTACCACGTCGGCACCATGATCGAGATCCCGCGCGCCGCGCTCACGGCCGACGAGATCGCCAAGGAGGCGGACTTCTTCAGCTTCGGCACGAACGACCTGACGCAGATGACCTTCGGCTTCAGCCGTGACGACGCAGCGAAGTTCCTCGGCGCGTACTACGATACGAAGATTTACGAGAACGACCCGTTCCAGCACCTGGACGTCAACGGCGTCGGCAAGCTCGTGGAGATGGCCTGCAAGCTCGGCCGCCAGACGAATCCGGGGCTCGAGCTTGGCATCTGCGGCGAGCACGGCGGTGACCCGTCGTCCATCGCGTTCTGCCACAAGGTTGGCCTGGACTACGTGTCCTGCTCGCCGTTCCGCGTGCCGATTGCCCGCCTCGCCGCCGCGCAGGCTGCCATCCGCGAGGAGACCTGATCCCCGGCGCAGCCGTGCGTGGGATGATCGCTCAATGACAAACCCCGGGCACACAGGTTTTCAGCTGTGTGCCCGGGGTTTGTATTTCCATATGTTTGACAGACCATGTCTGGCTGCGTATAATGATTCTAAATTGATTGCACGTAGCATAATCAATTGCGCGACAGGGGGAAGCGGATATGCCCGTGACGAAAAAGAAATGTTTTCATCCATATACGCGGGCCACGGTCAATCAGGTCGAGCGCTGGCTTTCTGCCATGGCGGAGCAGGGATGGACGCTTTGCGAGCTGCGCCGGTGGCAGTTCATTTTTCGAAAATCAGCCCCCGCGCACAAGGAATTTTTCCTGTTTTGGAGTGTGGACGGACGTCGCTATGACTATGCCTTCAATGATTATTTCCACGCAGAGCAGCGATATCGCAAGTCGGGCTCGAAGATCGTGTCAAAGAATATTTCGGCCTTTGAAGCTGCCCCTGAGAAAATGGATGCTGCATATGCGCACGTAAAGGATGAGCGCAATGCCTTCTTCCAGCACTTCCATGTGCAGATGCTGATCGTGACGCTGTTTTTGGCAGCGGTCGAATTTCTGCTCTATTTTGTGTTTGAAGCAGTGGACACAGCGATGTTTGCATTCCTCGCATCTGTTTTTCTTGCGGCTGTGCTGTATTATCTTGTGAGCGTTCTTATGCTCCGGAACGCGCGCAAAGCGTATGTACGGAGGCGAACATGAAGCAAACACCACAGATTCGGCTGGTTTTTACGCTCACAAAGCGCGAAGGTACAGATTTTGAGCGGGACGCGGTCACGCGTGGCCTTGGCATTTCGCCCACGATGTCATGCCCGCCGACGCCCGGGAAAGGGAAGGTGCAGCACTGCGGTAAGGAGATTCGTGAGCCGGATGAGCAAGTGCTGCCCGGCTTTACAGTTCTCCCGGCGGAAGCGCCGCCTTACCCGACGCTGCGGCGCGCATACTGGAGCGCGGAACTGCCGAAAATGGACTGCCGGGCCTTGGATGAGCCGCTGCAGCAGTTTGAGAAGATGCTGCGCGGGAAAGAGGCGGAAGTCCGCCGCTTATGTGAGGAATACAATCTATATGCTGATCTGAGCGTGCGGGTGTTTGCGGCGTCCAACGATTTACCGGAGCTGGTCCTCCCAGACAGCAGCGTCGCATTTTGGGCGTCCGTGGGAGCAACGGTCAGCTTTGACTTTTATCTCGATTAACAAAACCCCCCGCACCGTTCGGAAACCGAACAGTGCGGGGGGTCTTATATGCGGGGATGTCCCGCGTTATACGATCACGGTCAGCAGCATCTTAAAGCGCGTCTGCCCGTAGACCGCGTGCGGCACGTGCGCCGTCATGATGCCGTGGCTCAGACGATACAATCTGTTGTGCATGGCGGTGATCCTCCGGTCATGCAGGATGAGCCCCGGATGGGGAGGAAATGCAAATATTGGATTTTATTATATCACTTCATGCCGGCGATGTAAATTTCTTTACATCGCCATTGCAAATGCGGCCGGCACGCCCCGTGCGGGGCGCGCCGGCTGCATGGATCATGCCTGCGGATTTTTTTTGCTGTGCGCCGCCGCGAACCGGCGCGACGGCCGGTAGACGAGCAGTGCGATGAAGATGAGCACCGCCGTGGTCGCAAGACTGATCGGATACACGAGCATGATCGACCGGAACGTGTGGTGCAGCGGGAACACGGTGTTGATCCACACGATGCGCACGCCGCACACGCCGAAGAGCGTCAAAATCGCCGGAACGAGCGAGATGCCGAAGCCGCGCAGGTAGCCGGACAGGATCTCATACGTCAGGCTGAAGATGTACGATCCGAAGAGGATGAGCAGGCGGCTGTAGCCGATCTCGATGACCTGCGGGTCGTTGTTGAAAATGGCCAGCAGATACTTGCCCGTCAGCAGCACGATCACGATGGCGATGGCCGAGGCGATGATGTCCTCGCCGAGGGACAGAAGCATGGTTTTTTTGCAGCGGTCGATCTTGCCGGCGCCGTAGTTCTGGCCGACAAAGGTCGTGCACGCCTGGCTGAAGGAGTTGAGCACGTCATAGGCGATGATCTCGATGTTGAACGCGGCGCTCGAGGCGGCCATGACGACGGTGCCGAGGCTGTTGATGGCCGACTGGATGATGATGTTCGACACCGAGAAGATTGCGCTCTGAATACCGGCCGGCAGACCGATGCGCATGATCTTGCGGAAGATGGCGGGGTCGATGCGCAGCTGCTTCAGCTCCACGCGCACCAGATCGCCGTGCAGCAGGCGGCGCAGCAGCAGCACGGAACTGACCGCGTTGGAGAGCACCGTTGCGATGGCAACGCCGTTGACGTTCATCTTGAGCACGATGACGAAAAACAGGTTGAGAATCACGTTTAGGACGCCGGAGACCGTCAGCGCGATGAGCGGCACCTTCGTGTCGCCGACGCTGCGGAAGATGGCGGCCTCGAAGTTATACAGCAAAATGACCGGCATGCCCAGCAGGTAGATGCGCAGGTACGCGAGCGCGAGCGGGTACACATCGTCCGGCACGTTGAGCAGGCCCATGAGCCCGGCCGCGATGAACTGGCCGAAGATCGCTACGATCACGCCGCCGATGAGGGCCGTGACGATGGAGGTATGCACGGCGCGGTGCACGGTCTCGCGGTCGCCGCGGCCGATGGCGTTGGCGATGACGACGTTCGCGCCGAGCGCGATGCCAATGAACAGATTCAGCAGCAGGCCGATGACCGGGCTGTTGGCGCCGACGGCAGCCACGGCGGCCGTGCGCATATCGCCCGTGAAATTGCCGACGACGGCGATGTCGGCCGCGTTGAACAGCTGCCCGAGGATGCCGGTCGCGGCGACGGGCAGGGCATAGCGCGGGAGTTTATTCCAGATCGGGCCGTTGAGCATGTCCAGATGCTGCGGCTTGGTCGCTGTCTGCATAGATCTTCTCACCTTTTCTTACAAATGGGTAAAGTTCCAAGGCCCTATGATATGCCAAAGGCGGCACGGATGCAAGAGCAAAAATATACAATTTCTTAGCGGCCGCTTCCGCTCGGATACAGCAGGAAAGTGCCCGGACAAACGCGGCTGTGTTTGTCCGGGCGCTGTTTTTTCCCGAAGGAGGACTGCGGACGGTGTCTGCCGCTTATTCCGCGCTCTTGAGTGCTTCATCCATGGGGATCTTCCGGATGCGGCGGAAATCGAAGATCGTCACGATGGCGTAGCCGAGGAGCACGAACACGAACATCTTGACATATCCGGCCGGCTCCATGTGGAAGGCGAACCAGCCGCTGTAGGAGAACATGATCTCCCGCCAGGCCAGCTTCATGGCGGCGGCGCCGAGCCAGACGCTGACGGCGTCGATGAGCACGAGCACGATCGTCGTCGACAGCAGGTACAGCCGCGCGATCTCCCGGTTTTCATAGCCGAGGATCTTCACCATGGAGATGGCGTTTTCGTTCTTTTCAATGATGAGCTTGGTCAGCAGGTAGATCAGCACGGCCGACAGCAGCACGCACAGGTACTGGAAATAGGTCATGTAGGAGCCCATCGAGTGGTCGAGCTGATCGGCCATCTTCGTGATGTCGCGCTCGGTGATGACGGTCGCAACGTTGTCCTCGTCGATGTCCGTGATCTCCGTGTCGGACAGAAAGCCCGAGAAAGCGTCCGCGTCGAGGTCGAAGATGTCGCGGTAATGATCCATCGGCAGGAACACGGCGATGCTCTGGCAGCGGTCATAGATGCCGGCGACCGTGAAGGTGTACTGCTTGCTCTCGTACTTTTCGTCCAGCGTGAACGTGTCGCCGACGGCCAGACGGTATTTGTCGGCATAGGGCGCGGAGATGTAGACCTTATTGCCTTCCAGCCCGGAGAGGTTATCGATCTGCACGTAGCGGCTGCCGTCCGCGATGCCGTAGACGCTGACTTCCTCGTCGAGCACGTCGCTCTTGCGCACGAGGGAGGTCATGCAGAAGGCTTCCGCGTCCGGGTTTTGCGTCGTGACGGCGTCGCCATTTTCGTCCTCGCAGGATTTGAGCACGTACTGGTAGTTTGTAAACATCATGTCGGCCGTCCGGCTCTGGTAATACTTGAGCGTGCTGGGCATACCGATGGCCATGGCCAGCATGACCATGATGAAGAACACGCCGGCGAACAAAATGAGGTAGTTTGCGATGTTCTGGTAGATGATGCGCAGCCGGAAGCGGGCGAAGAAGCTCCAGTTTGGCAGGCGGAGCGCCTTTTTGCGCCGGGCCTTTTTCAGGTCGTGGCGCAGAAACTGCAGCGGCGTATGGCGCATCATGCGCGTGATGATGAGAAAGTTCACCACGAACATCAGCACGACCGGGATCAGCGTCGTGCGCAGGAAAGCGTCCGGATTCCAGACGGTCTTGTACGTCGGCAGGCTGTAGCTGTTGTAGTACATGGACACGACGACGTTTTTGAACACCGTGTAGCCCAGCACGTTGCCGACGCAGGCGGCGGCCAGCGTCACGATGACGGGCATGGCCAGATAGTGCCGCACCAGCTCGCCGCGCGTATAGCCGGAGGCGCGCAGCGTGCCGATGGCGGAGGCTTCCTTCGTGATGGTGTTGTTGATCGTGACGGCGAAGATGAAGGCGATGATCACGATGAGGATGTCGAGCAGCACGCCGCCCATCGCCTCGTCCGAGCCCATGTCGTCGGGCGCGAAGTTGATGGCGGGGTTGGCGTAGCGCGGCGTGTAGTCCTCGAGATCATTTTCCGCCACGACCGTTTGCGTCAGCAGCGCGCGCAGAAAGTCGTCCGACAGCGTCTTCTCGGCCGTCTCGTCCGCGGGCGCGTCGGCATACTGCCAGGCGTAGACATAGTGCACCGGCTTCTGCAGGCGGGCAAAGCCGCCGGGCGTGACCATGGCGACGTCAAACTTCAGCGCGTCGAACATGAGATCCGTCGCCTTTTCGTGCAGAGTGGCGTAGTTGACGTAGGCGATCAGGCCGGAGATGCGGTAGGTCTTGCCGCCGACGGTGATCGTGTCGCCGGTGCGCAGACCGACGTTGTCGGCGTGCATGCGGTCGATGGCGATCTCATCGTCGCGCACCGGGAACGCGCCGTCGATGAGGCAGGCGAGGTTCACATCGTCCGTCTGGGTATAGACGCGGATGGTTCCGTCCGGCGTGCCGTCGTTGTCGTGATCCTCGTCCTCGTTGCGGTAGAAGTTTTCATGCAACGTCACCGGCACGGCCTGGAAATCCGGGTCGTTGAGGTCGTATTTTTCCTCCGCGTCGGCATACTTTTCGTCGATCTCGTCGGCGATCTTTGCCCACGCCTCGTTATAAGCCTCATTGTAGGCGGAAGTATACGCGCTCTGGTAGGCGGAGGAATAGGCGCTCTGGTATGTCCCGTCTGCCTTCGCCTGCGCGACGGCGGTGTCGAGCATGGCGGCGGCCGTGTCGGCGTCAAGCCCGCCGGCGAGCAGCGTCTGCTTCACCTGGTTTTGAAACTCCGCGTCAAACTTCGTGCGGAATTCGCTGTCGAACTGGCTGCGGAATTCCCCAGGGAATTTTTCGCCGAGCTCCCGGCGCGCCTTGTCGGTGTAAAACTGCCGGACGTCCGCCTTGCCGCCGGTCTCGATCGCGGCGAGCAGCGTATCGTCCGCGGCGCGGCTGAGCTCGAAGTGGCCGTACTCGAGCTTGTAGGTCGTCACACCGTCGACGGATGCGCGCATCATGCTCTCGTTGGCAACGTACATGCCGGACACGAAGCCGATCGTCAGCACCAGAAACAGGAACACGACCAGATACTTGCGCCAGTCTCCGGCGAGCTCGCGCGGGATGCGCCGGGTCAGGGGATTGGTCCTCTTTTTCATCCTGTCACGCCCTTTACCATTCGAGCTCGGCGGCCGGAATCCTGTGGCTGTTGCTCTCGTTGCTGCGCACGGTGCCGTCGCGCAGCTTGATGACGTGGTCGGCCATGTTGCGGATGGCCTCGTTGTGCGTGACCATGATGACGGTGTTGCCGTACTTTTTGTTGACGTTTTCGATCAGCTGCAGGATCTCCTTGGACGTGGCATAGTCCAGCGCGCCGGTCGGCTCGTCGCAGAGGAGGATGTCCGGATTCTTCACGATGGCGCGGCCGATGGACACGCGCTGCTGCTGGCCGCCGGAGAGCTGGTTGGGCAGCTTGTGCCGGTGCTCGTAGAGCCCGAGCGTGTGCAGCAGCTCGTCAATATCCAGCGGCGCGTCCGAGAGATAGGCGCCGACCTCGATGTTCTCCTTGACGTTCAGGTTGGCGATCAGGTTATAGAGCTGAAAGACGTAGCCCAGGTGCTTGCGGCGGTACTGCGTGAGCGCTTTCTCGCCCATGTCCTCGAGCTTGTCGCCGCCGATGGAGATGAAGCCCGCGTCGGCGCTGTCTATCCCGCCGATGATGTTCAGCAGGGTGGACTTGCCCGAGCCGGAAGGGCCGAGCAGGACGCAGATCTCGCCGCGCGCGACCGAAAACGTCATCCCACGCAGGACCTCCTGCCGGGTCTCACCGCTGCCGTAGCCCTTTTTCAGGTCCACGATCTCCAGAAATTTGTTTTCTTCTGCCATGACATCCTCTTTCTATGCAAGCGCGCCGGGATGCGGAGGGAAGCGGCGTGTTGTCATGTGGTATTTCGTTAGATACATCTAACCAATGTTTATAGTTAAAGTAAACTAACCGGTGAAAGAGTATAGCATATCCGCCCGCGGATGGCAAGCCCCAAAATGGCAGAAAAATGGGCAGGCACCGTGCCCGGTGTCTGCCCATGACGGAGGGGTCAGTTGATCTTGAGCGTCTCCCAGAGACTGTTGACATAGGTCAGCGTGTCCTGGTCGAGGTTGCGGTAGGCGCTGCGGTTGTATGCATCGCGGAACGAGCCGATGTCGGGGTAGAGGATGGCCATCGTGTCCTCGCCCATGTCGTCGATATACTCCGGGTCGTCATACACGAGCCGGTTCGGCGAGGCGTAGTAGATATACTCGGCGTTGGCCACGGCGGCCTCGCGGCTGAGCATGAAGTTGATGAAGCACTCGGCCAGCTCCTGATCCCGGCAGCTTGTCGGGATGCACATGGCGTCAATGAAGTAGTTCGTGTTCTCGGGGTAGTAAAACTGCAGATCCACGTTGTCGGCCTGTGCGTCGCACATCGTGAAGTAGTCGCCTGCGTAGTAGGCGGCCACGGCGGCCTCGCCGGACTCCATCATGTTGTAGATCTCATCCATGACGTAGCTCTTGACGAGCGGGCGCTGGTCGACGAGTGCCTGCAGTGCCTGCTGCCAGTCGGCGTGGTCGGTCGTGTTGACGTCGATGCCGGCGCGGTACATGGCCGTGCCGAGCGCGTCGCGCGCGTTGTTGAACTGCAGGATGTTGCCGGCGTATTTCGGGTTCCACATCAGATCCCAGCCGCCGGTGTCGGCCTCGTCCACGACATTGGCGTTGTAGATCACGCCCACGATGCCGTAGGTGTACGGCACGGTGTAGGTGTCGTCGGGGTCATAGTACAGGCCGCGGAAGTCCTCGGAGATATACTGATAGTTCGGGATGTTGTCGTAGTTGAGCGGCAGGAGCATGTCCTCGGCTTCCATGCGCGCGATCATGTAGTCCGACGGGATGACAACGTCGTAGCTCACGGCGCCGCTCTTGAGCTTGGCATACATGTCCTCGTTGCTGGCGTAGGTGTCATAGTTGACCTTGACGGGCACGCCGTAGGTCGCCTTGTACCAGTCCTCGAACGCGGCGATGGTGTCGAGCGAATCGTCCGAGCCGTCGGAGATATATTCGCCCCAGTTGTAGACGTTGAGCACGCGCGTCTCCTGCCGGCTGCTGTAGATGCTGATGCCGGCGATGAGCAGCGCGGCGGCGGTAAGGATGCCCACGGCGGCGCGCACGGGGCGGCGGCCGCTGCCGCTGCGCTTGGCGCGGGCGGGCTTGCCCGCGCGCTTGGCACGGCGGGCGTCGCGGATGCGCTGCGTGTCGTCTTCGTCGACGAGGTTCGTCAGCAGCAGCAGCGCGAGAATGACGAAGAAGATGATCGTCGCCAGGGCGTACATTTTCGGCGTGACGGTCTTTTTCGTCATGTTGTAGATGCGGATCGGGAGCGTCTGGAAGCCGCTGCCCTGCGTGAAGTAGCTGATGACGAAGTCATCGAGCGAGAGCGTGAAGGCCATGATCATGCCGGTGATGATGCCGGGTAGGATCTCCGGCACTTCCACGCGGAAAAACGCACGCACCGGCGTGCAGCCGAGATCCATCGCGGCCTCGGGCAGCGAGCGGTCCATCTGCTGCAGCTTCGGCAGCACCTGCATGATGACATACGGCAGGCAGAACGTGATGTGCGCCGCGAGCATCGACCAGAAGCCGAGACTCGTGGACGTGCCGAGCAGCCGGCCGAAGAACACGAACATGAGCATCAGCGAAATGCCGGTGATGATGTCCGGATTCATCATGGGGATGTCGGTCGCCGTGTCGAGCGCGGCGCGCAGATATTTGTTGCGCATCCGGTTCATGCCCACGGCGGCAGCCGTGCCCATCGCGGTCGAGACGACCGAGGCAATCACGGCGAGGATGAGCGTGTTTTTGAGCGCGTTGAGCGTTTCCCCGTCGCGGAACAGCTCCTGATACCATTTTAATGAGAAGCCGGAGAACACCGACAGGCTCTTGGCCTCGTTGAACGAGAATACCAGCAGGATCACGATCGGCGCGAACAGGAACACGAAGATGAGGGCGGTATAGATCTTAGCAGCTCGTTTCATGTCACACACCTCCGTAGACGCGCTTGTTCGTGCCGCGCTTCATCAGGGCCATGGCGGCCAGCAGGATCAGCATGAGGATGAAGGCGATGGCGGCGGCAAAGTGCAGGTTATTGGCCACGTACTGCCCCTCGATCGCGTCGCCGATAAGGAAGAACTTGCCGTTGCCGAGTTTCTGCGAGATATAAAAGGTGCTGATCGACGGGATGAGCACCATCGTGATGCCGGACATGACGCCCGGCAGGCTCAGCGGGAAGATGACCCGCCGCAGCACGCCGAGACTGTTGCAGCCGAGGTCGCGCGCGGCCTCGATCAGGCGCGTGTCCATCTTGGCCATGACCGAGTAGATTGGCAGGATCATATACGGGAAGTAGTCGTACACCATGCCGACGACGACGGCGCCCTCGGTGCCGATGATGTGCGCCTGGCCGAGGTGCAGCGCGGAAAAGAGCATGTTGAGCAGGCCAGAGTCCTGCAGGATGGTCATCCACGCATAGGTGCGGATGAGGAAGTTCATCCACATCGGGATCATGATGAGCGTGATGATCGTCTTCTGCGTGCGCGGGGCGGCGCGGGCGATGATATACGCGATGGGGTAGCCCATGAGCAGGCAGATGGCCGTGGAGATGACGGCCAGCTTCACCGAGCGCCAGAAGATGAGCAGGTACGTGTGCACCTCGCGCGCAGCGCCGCTGTCGTCGGTGATCGTGCTCACGGCGGTGAAAAACTTCGTCAGGTTTTCGGTCGTGAACCGGAAGCTCTCGTCCGTGAACGCATAGTAGGCCACGAACACGAGCGGCACGGCCACGAAGATGACCGCCCACACGGAATACGGTGCGAGCGCCAGACGATGCGCCAGCGAGGCGCGGCGGTTTTCGGAATGGATGCGATTGTTCATTCGTCCGGCTCGCTTTCCGCGTCCGAGAGCTCGTCCAGCTCGTTGCTGAACGAGGAGTAGTCGCCGTACATGCCCGAATACTCGGACTTTTTCATGATGTGGATGGCGTCCGGCTCGATATACAGGCCGACCTCCGCGCCCTCGTCAACGTAGTCCGTCGTCTGGATCATCCACTTGAAGCCGTTGATGTCGATGATGATCTCATAGTGCACGCCCATGAACGTGACGGACGTGACCGTGCCGCGCAGCATGCCCTTTTCGATGGGCACGATGTCCACATCCTCGGGGCGGATGACGACGTCCACGTTCTCGTTTTTGGCAAAGCCCTTGTCCACGCATGTGAACGTATGGCCCGAGAACGTCACGCGGAAGTCCTGACGCATAATGCCGTCGACAATGTTGCTCTCGCCGATAAAATCGGCCACGAAAGCATTCTGCGGTTCATTATAAATATCAAGCGGCGTGCCGATCTGCTGGATCTTGCCCTCGGACATGACGACGATCGTGTCGGACATGCTCAGCGCTTCTTCCTGATCGTGCGTGACGAACACGAACGTGATGCCGGTGGCCTTCTGGATGTTCTTGAGCTCCTGCTGCATGTCCTTGCGCAGCTTCAGGTCGAGCGCGGCGAGCGGCTCGTCGAGCAGCAGCACGCGCGGCCGGCTCACGAGCGCGCGCGCAATGGCGACGCGCTGCTGCTGTCCGCCGGACAGGCGCGTGACGTTGCGGCGCTCGAAGCCCGTGAGCTTGACGAGCGCGAGCATCTCGTTGACCTTCTGCTCGATCTCGTTGCGCGGCAGCTTCTGCTCGCGCAGCGGAAACGCCACGTTTTCGAACACGTTCAGGTGGGGGAAGAGTGCGTAGCGCTGGAAAACGGTGTTGATGTTGCGCTTGTGTGGCGGAATGTCGTTGATGCGCTCACCGAGAAAGAGGATGTCGCCCTGATCCGGCGTTTCAAAGCCGCCGATCATGCGCAGGGTCGTGGTCTTGCCGCAGCCGGACGGGCCGAGCAGCGTCAGAAATTCGTTGTCGTAAATGTCGAGGTTGATGCTGTCGAGAACGGTCTCGCCGTCAAACTGTTTGCTGACGTTGCGGAGTTCAATGACTTTTTTCATGGCTGTGTTTCCCCCTTGTGCACAAAAAACGCCGCTGCAGATCAGCAGCGGCGCTTGTGAACAAACATATGCCATTGGGCGCGCAGTGGCCGTCCGCGGCCCGTGCGCACCGTTCCCAACAGGATGTTGTGTCTTGAGAGTCTATATAGCAAAGATTACTTTTACTACTCTTATTGACCATTTCACAAGTTTGGATGCTGAAAGCAGCCTGGTTTTAAGTGACCAACTTATAAAACTCGAGCTTTTAACTCAATCAATAAGGCAACAGAAGTTGCCACCGCACGCGGTGCGGTTTGCGGCATTCGACCCGGCTGTCCGTATGGCCTTGGCCGGCGCGCAGGGCGCGGCGGCGGTCGCATCTTGCTTCGGAAAGACTCTAGGCATCATTCCAATTGAGACGACTCATTGTAGCAAGATTTGCACGTCCTGTCAATCACTTTTCGACAAGAATCGCACTTGCCGTCCGTACCTGCACTGAGGGCGGCAGAGCGACTTTGCAAGATGGTTTACATAATTATATTTTGCTGCAGGAAAAGATCGTCAAGCAAAAAACGCAGCCACATTTTCGCTGAAAAATCAGTGTCCGCACAGGTGAAACGTTTGTCTGTTCCTTACGGAAAATGATTTACATAATTCCAAGTTCTTCGACATTTTTGTGCGTACGTTATGAAAAGTTGACAAAAACGGATGCGGATATTTGTCATTCTTTTCACTTGAAAGATTCTGGTGTGCGCGCTATCATAACCTTAGCAATACGTTTACACTTTGTTCTTAGTTTGTTCATGAACTCCATGAAAACATACTATGAAAATTTTGCATCAAACAGGGAGGACGGCGTATGACCCGCGAGGAAGCGCTCGACAAACTGTGCCACAGTTATTCGGGATATTTTGATGTTGTGCGCCACGAGGAACCGAAGGGTTATCTCGTCGCGGAGGCCGGTCTGCACATCCACTCCGAGAAGTATGTGCTGGTCAAGGCCGCCAAGCTCTGGGAAGCGGACAACAACGAATATGTCTACATTTTCTCGGCCCCCGTGCTCACGAAGGAGATCTTCGAGCAGTGCCGCGAGCAGGCGCGTGCCGACGGCATGCAGCGGATCGAGCCGGGCCCGAATCATATGTGCTCTTATATCACGGCGATCTTCTTGTGTGACACCTGTGAGCCGGATGCGCTGCGTGCCCTGCGCCGCACGCGTATTTATAAGAGCTTCAAACTGGCGTTCCACGGCTGGATGGATTACCACACCGGCGTCGTGGAGCTCAGCACCGGCAAAACGGCTGCCAATGGCAGCGGACGCAGTACAGCACAGTTGTTGAAGACAACACTGTTTAAGAATATGAAAGAAGGGAGTTAATTCAATGAATGCTGCTGTAATTCTGATTGTTGGCATTGTCATTCTCGCCCTGGGCTACGTTTTCTACGGCGGATGGCTGTCCAAACAGTGGGGCATCGACCCGTCCCGCCCGACCCCGGCTCACGAGCTGGAAGACGGCATGGACTACTGCCCTGCAAAGGCCCCTGTCCTGATGGGCCACCACTTCTCCTCCATCGCGGGCGCCGGCCCGATCAACGGCCCGATCCAGGCCGCTGTTTTCGGTTGGGTCCCGGTGCTGCTGTGGGTTCTCATCGGCGGCATCTTCTTCGGTGGTGTGCATGACTACGGCGCGCTGTTTGCCTCTGTCCGCAATGACGGCCAGTCCATCGGCACCGTTGTCGAGACCAGCATCAGCAAGAAGGCCAAGCGCCTGTTCCTCATCTTCTCTTACCTGACCCTGATCCTGGTCGTGGCCGCGTTCGCGTCCATCGTTGCCAACACGTTCAAGGCCACCTATGTGGACGGCGTTGTGGATATGGCGGCTTCCGCGGCCAACGCCACGACGGCGATCATCTCGCTGCTGTTCATCGTCCTGGCCATCTTCTTCGGTTTCTTCGTGTACCGCAGAAATGCGCCGATCGGCGTGTCCACGATCATCGGTGTTGTGGCCATTGCCTTGGTGATGTGGCTTGGCATCAAGTGGCATCCGATCTACCTGAGCTACCAGACCTGGATGATCATCTGCGGCATCTACATTCTGGTCGCTTCCGTCACGCCTGTGTGGATCCTGCTCCAGCCGCGTGACTACCTCAGCTCGTTCCTGCTGTATGCGATGATGATCCTCGCGATCATCGGTGTCATCGGCTGCCACCCGACGCTGGATATGCCTGCGTTCACCGGCTTCAAAGACACCATCGCCCCGACGGGCAGCTCCCTTGGCTATATGTTCCCGGCTCTGTTCGTCACCATTGCCTGCGGCGCCATCTCCGGCTTCCACTCCCTTGTTGGTTCCGGCACGACGGCCAAGCAGCTCAACAATGAGAAGGACGCACAGCCCATCGCCTACGGCGGCATGCTCATTGAGTGCGTGCTCGCGCTCGTCTCCCTGTGCGCTGTTGCGTACATCTGGCAGGATTACAAAGCCGGCACGACCGTCACCCCGACCGTCGTGTTTGCGACTGGCCTGTCTCAGATGCTCGGCAAGATCTTCGGCTCTGGTGCCGTGTCCGTCACCTACACGCTGATGGTCCTAGCCGTGTCCGTGTTCTGCCTGACCTCTCTGGACACCGCGACCCGTCTGGCTCGCTACATGTTCCAGGAATTCTGGCTCAAGCCCGGTGAGAAGGCCGGAGATCCGACCGTGACCGGCGCTCGCAAGGTCCTCTGCAATCCGTACGTCTCCACCGCAATCACCGTCGTGCTTGGCATTGCCCTTGGCATGACCGGTTACGCAAAGATCTGGCCCCTGTTCGGCGCTGCCAACCAGCTCCTGGCCGGCCTCGGCCTGCTGGCCGTCGCCGCATGGCTCGGCAAGATGGGCAGAAACAACAAGATGTTCTACTTCCCGATGATCTTCATGATCCTCGTGACGCTGACGTCTCTGGTCTTCACCATCAAGTCCCAGATCACTGCGATCATCGCCGGCGGCACCGGCCTTGCATGGTGCTACATCCGCGCGATCCTGGCCATCCTGCTGGTCATCCTTGCCATTGACCTCGTCGTCGAGGGCAGCAAGGCACTCGCAGCGCAGGCCAAGGCGAAGAAGGCTGCCTGATTCGGCGCCAACCAGCCAAAACGCAAACCATATAAAGAGCACGCTGCTTTGGCAGCGTGCTCTTTTTGCTGTCTATCGTCAAGATGCGGCAGGGAAACGGATAAAGTGTCGCTAGGGAGCTCGAGGGGACAAGGCCCGCCTCGAATGCGATCCGGTCTTTTTTATGACCGGTGAAACCGGTCAAAATAGGTTTATCGCGGCCGTTCGAAAGATGCGGCAGGGAAACGGATAAAGCGTCGCTAGGGAGCTCGAGGGGACAAGGCCCGCCTCGAATGCGATCCGGTCTTTTT